>LNFM01001794.1_pt1 | contig 47084 bp, 44 predicted proteins | sample 596031 | NCBI WGS metagenome assembly LNFM01 (sample SAMN04254537, study PRJNA301005) | activated carbon metagenome | isolation source: dual media filters at the Ann Arbor, Michigan drinking water treatment plant | place: USA: Ann Arbor
GCCGAACTTGGCGCGGACATAGTCGTCGCGGGTCATGCCCTCGGCCGGCATATCGGGATTGAGCTGGAACGGCCGCCAGGAAATGGCCACGTCGTTGCGGCCACTCAGCGCCAGGGCACGCTCGAAGCGGCGTTTGCCGATGTAGCACCAGGGGCAGATCGTGTCGGAGACGATATCGACGTAGATCATGGTGAGAGCTTACGCCTTTCACGCCAATGCAGGAAGAGAGCGGCGCCGGCCGCCACGGCGAGGGCAACGGAGGTGAGCCAGGCCGCACTCGGCCAGCCCGCGGCGGCGACCAGCGCTCCGGTGATCGGCGGCCCCATGAGACTGCCGATGTTCGAGCCCTGCATGAGCAGGCCAGTGGCGGCGCCAGCGAGCTGCGGTCGCGGGGCATGGACCGGGATGGCCGTGAACAGGGAACCCGGAATGACGCCGATCACGGCGGAGTAGACGCCGGCCAGGACCAGCCGCATCACGTCGGGAACGCCATCGACGAAGATGCCGGCGGCGCAGAATGACATCGTGACCGCGGCACCCACGATTACCACGACACGCGGCACGCCATGATGCAGTAGCCAGCCCGCCGAAAGATTGCCGGTAACATTCACCATGGCGACCAGGGCGGTGACGATGGCGGCGGTCGAGGTCGAGAAGCCGAGCCGGTCGATCTGGAGCGTTGGCAGGAATCCCACAACGGCGAACCAGCAACAGGAATAGGCGCCGAAGCAGAGAGCGATGGCGAGCGGTCCACCGCTTGTAGCCACTTCCTCCATTTCACCCAGAACCGGGCGGTGGGCGACCGGAACGGTATCGAGTTCGCGGCGGCGGTGTGCGCCGATGAGCAAGGCGGCCACCATCAGGACCGAGGCAGCCGAGGCCACCAGCCAGACGATGCGCCACGAGGTGCCTGGCAGGATCATGGCCGCGATCAGCATCATCGTGCCGGCGCCCGCCGGCATGTAGGTCGTCCAGATCGCCATGGCGAAGCGTTGGCTGGCCGGGGTGCATATCCGCAGCAGCAGGGTTGGGGCGGCAACGGCGACGGCAATGAAGCCCAGCCCCTCGATCACGCGCGTCACCATCAGCAGGTCGACATCACGAGCGAAGGCGCCGAACAGGCTCGCAAGAGCGCAGAGGCCGGTCCCGAGCAGGACGAGGCGGCGGTGCCCGAATCGATCGGCAGTCAGCGCGATCGCCATGCCGCCCAGGGCCGTGACCAGGTTAATGGTCGAGAGCAGCCAGCCGGCCTGGCGCAGGCTCGCGTCCAGTTCCTCGCGGATCGACGGGATCGACGGGGGCATCTTGCCGACATGAAAGGCGGCAACGACACCGGCCGCGACCAGCAGGCCGACCAGCGGCCACGGCGTGCGCATGTTTCCTCTCGCAACGGCTCTCGCCTATAAGGCGGGCATGAAACAAGGGAGCCGCGGCGATGTCCAAGCTATTCGACCTTAGCGGCAAGATCGCGCTGGTCACCGGCGCATCGTCGGGGCTTGGCGCGCATTTCGCGCATTGCCTCGGCGCCGCCGGCGCTTCGGTCGTGCTGGCCGCGCGCCGCGCCGACCGTCTGGCGTCTCTGCAGGCGGAACTCTCTGCCAAGGGCGTGAAGGCGGCCGCGGTCGATCTTGATGTGCAGTCCGGAGCGTCGGTCGCCGCTGCGCTCGATGCGGCGGGACCACTCGACATCGTGGTCAACAATGCCGGCATCTCGATCGTAAAACCCGCGCTCGACATGCCGGAGGCGGACTGGGATTCCGTCGTCGATACCAACCTGCGGGGCGCCTGGCTGGTGGCGCAGGGCGCGGCCAAGCGCTGGGTCGCCGACAAGCGGCCGGGCAGCCTCGTCAATATCGCTTCGATCCTTGGCTTGCGCACCATCGGCCAGGTGGCGCCCTACAACGCCTCGAAGGCCGGCCTCATTCATCTCACGCGCGCGCTGGCGATGGAGTGGGCGCGCCACGACATCCGCGTCAACGCGATCTGCCCTGGTTACATCGAGACCGAGATGAACGGCCCGTTCTGGAAGACGCCAGGCGGTCTGCGGCTGATCGAGCGCATCCCGCAGCGGCGCATCGGCCAGCCCGGCCATCTCGACGGCGCCTTGCTGCTGCTGGCGTCGGAGGCGGGCGCGTTCATGACCGGCAGCGTCGTGACCGTCGACGGCGGCCACACCGTCAATTCGCTGTAGCGCTCACCAGCCGTTGATGCGGTCGTAGACGTCGACCACCGACTTGCCGCCATCGAGATCGCTGTCGACGACGTAGTAGCGGTCGTAGGCCGCCGCGGTAATGCAGGCATGGTTGGGCAGGATGCGGACCCGCGAGCCGACCGGCAGGTCGGCATAGGGGAGCGGGCGGTCCGAGCCGACGAAGCCGTGCTCCTGCGAACACTCCACCACCGCGATGCCGTCCATCATCGGGCCGGCGATCGTGCCGAAACCGACCTTGGGCTGGAACTCCTGCGCGCTGATATCCTTGGACAGCGCCAGCGCGCCGGCATCGACCAGGAGCTGGTTGCGATGCGGGTAGTGTCCGATCACCGAGGCCAGCACCGAGAGGGCGAGGTCGCCCGCGCCGCAGGAGCCGATGAACTCCTGATCGAGATCGTTGAAGACGTAGACGCCCGGTCGCATCTCGGTAATGCCGGTGAAATCCCTCGAGTGCGTGGCGGTCGGCGTCGAGCCGCCGGAGACGATCGGGCAGGGGATGCCGGCGGTGCGCAGCGCCTCGGCCGCGCCCACGATGGCGCTGCGTTCCTGCTCGGCCACGGCGGCAATGCTGTCGGGCGTGCTGTGGTGATAGGAGTGGCCGGCATGGGTCATGACGCCGGCCAGGTCGACGCCGGGTGCCTCGTGCAGCACCCTGGCGATATCCAGCAGGCCGGGCAGTTCAGGGAACGGCAGGCCGGCGCGACCGGCGCCGCTGTCAATCTCGATGAAGACGGAGAAGGTGTCGCCGCCCGCAGCAGCAGCGGCAATGGCTTTGGCAACGGCCAGATTGTCCGTCACCACCCGGAGATTGACGCCCTTGCGGCGCAGTTCCGTGATGGCCGGCAGCTTGGCCGGCACGATGCCAACGCCGTAGAGAATGTCCTTGAAGCCGCCGTCGGCGAAGTAGCGCGCTTCCGCCAAGGTCGACACCGTAATGCGGCCGTCGTGACCCTCGACCGCCATGCGGCCGATCTGAATGGATTTCGCGGTCTTGAGATGGGGACGCAGCGTCACGCCGGCGTCACGGAGCCGCCCGCTCATGCGGTTGAGGTTGCGCCGCAGGATCGCCCGGTCGAGAATGAGGGAGGGCGTCGGGAGTTGGTCGATCGTCTGTGTGGCCATGGTAACAATTCTAGCATGCCGATCGAAAACGAACGCAAATTTGTCCTCGACGACGACGGCAAGCTCGAAGCGCGACTGGCTGAGGTGCCCGGCGTCACGTGCACGGCCGTGCAGCAGGCCTACCTGGACGCCCCGGGCCTGCGCATCCGCTCGATGGAGACGGGTGCCAAGCGCATCCACATCTTCACCTACAAGCGGGAGATCGACGGCAAGGTGGTGGAGATCGAGACCGAGATCGCCACGGCCGACTTCGATCGCCTGTGGAGCCAGCGCCGGGAGTCGCTCAGCAAGACGCGCTATTCGTGGCCGGACGGGCGCTTCCACTGGGATGTCGATTTCTTCAAAACCGAGGATGGCCGGACCTACTTCGCCATGGCCGAGGTCGAGATGCCGGAGAACGACACGGCACCGCCGCCGCTCTCAGCTCGCCTCGCCAGCCACTTCCTGGCCGACGCACCCCATCGCGACCCGCGCTTCACCTCCAAGCGCCTTTCGGATCCTGTCGTTGCCGGAAAGCTGCTGGCCGACATCCGTCTCAAAGGAAAAGTCGAATGAAGATCGCGCGCATCGACGACCATTCGATCAAAGTGCCCTTCACCTTCGGCGGCAATCCGACGGGCTACGGCGGGCGCAACTGGACGACCAACAACATCCTGCTCGTGCGGGTCGAGACCGACACCGGCCTGGTCGGCTGGGGCGAGGCGTTCTGCTACGGCTGCACCGATGCCGTGCGGGCGGCGCTCGAGCATATGATCGCGCCCATCGCCATCGGCCGCGACGCCGGCGACATCGGCCGGCTGTCGCGCGACCTGCAGCAGATGCTGCATCTGTTCGGCCGCTACGGCATCACCACCTTCGCCCTGTCGGGCCTCGACATCGCGCTATGGGACATCGCCGGCAAGGCGGCCAACCTGCCGCTGCATCGGCTGCTGGGCGGCGCCAGCCGAGAAAGCCTGCCTGCCTATGCCAGCCTGCTGAAATATCGCGATCCCGAGCGCGTGGCGGTGCGGTCCAGGCAGGCGCGCGACCAGGGATATCGTCACATCAAGCTGCACGAGACGGAAGAGGCCGAGGTGAAGGCAGCGCGCGAGGCGGTGGGCAACGGCGTGGCGATCATGGTCGACACCAACTGTCCGTGGACGCCCGAGCAGGCGCGCCACATGACCCTGAAGCTGCGGCCCTACGATCTTCACTGGCTGGAGGAGCCGATCTTTCCGCCCGAGGATTTCACCGCCATCGCCAAGCTGCGCGTCGGAACCGGCGTTGCCATGGCGGCGGGCGAGAACAACTGCACCTCGTTCCAGTTCCGCGAGATGTTTGCCGCCGGCGCTGTCGACTATGCCCAGCCCAGCGTCACAAAGGTGGGCGGCGTGACGGAGTTCCAGAAAGTCGCGGTACTGGCCGATGCCGCCGGCGTGACACTGATGCCGCACTCGCCCTATTTCGGGCCGGGATTCCTCGCCACCCTGCAGCTGATGGCCGCGCGAGCGGAGCCCGACGGCATGATCGAGCGCTATCACATGGATCTGGAAGCCAGCCTCTATGGCGAACTGGTGAACCCGGTGAACGGGCACTTCATTGTGCCCACGGGTCCGGGATTGGGACGCGATCCCGACCCCGACGTGATCAAGACTTACGGGGCCTGATCCGCGGCACCTGGACAAGCGGCCAGGGGTCGGGAAGCTGGCCGACCGGACAGTCGATCAGCATCGGGGCCCCCTTGGAGATGCCGCGTGAGATCGCGGCGCCCAGTTCCTCCGGTGACTTCACGCGCACCGCGTCGAGGCCGAAGCTTTCCGCCAGCTTCACGAAGTCGGGATTGCGCAGGTCGCTGGCGATGGTGCGATTGCTGAACGACTGCTGCTGGATGCGCCGGACGTTGCCATAGGCACCGTCGCTGAACACGATGGCCACGACGCCGATACCGTGCTGTGCAGCCGTCGCCATCTCCATGGCCGTGAACAGGAACCCGCCGTCGCCGCTGATCGACACCACGGGCGTGTCGGGCCTGGCACTCTTGGCACCAAGCGACGTGGCATAGCCCCATCCCAAGGTGCCCTGATAGCCCGGAGAGAGGAACGTGCGCGGCTTGTAAGTCGGATAGGCGAGGCGGGCGGCGTAGCCCATCTGGGTCAGCTCATCGACGAGGATGCCGTCTTCCGGCAATGCCTTGCGGATCGCCTCAAGGTAGGCGATCTGCGGCGCGATCGTCTCGTGGATCCTCTTCGAGGCTGCCGCCTTCGTCTCGGCGACCGATTCGGCGCGGCCGTTGCGCTTGGTGTTGTGCCTGGCCAGCCGGTTCGCCAGAGCCCTCAACGTGGCGGCGGCATCGCCCACGATACCGATCTCGGGTTTGCGCTGGCGGTCGAGTTCCTCGCTGTCGATGTCGATGCGGATGACTTTCAGCGAATCGTCGAGGCCCCAATTCTGCTGCTGCGGCTGCAGGCGTGTTCCCACGGCCAGCACGACATCGGCCTCGCCCCAGAAACAATACCCGGCCGGCATGGTGACCGACAATTTGTGCCGCCCGTCGATCACGCCCTGGCCCATGCGCCCGGTCATGACCGGCGCCTCGAGCATCTCGGCGATCTGCCGGACATACTCGCCGGCACCCTGTGCGCCGCCCCCGACGACGATCATGGGCCGCTCAGCAGCACCCAGCAGCTTGGCCGCGCGCTCCACGACCTCCTCGTCGACGGGGCAGGGATCGGCCTGGGCAGGTGTGGCGATAAGTTCGACCGGTGCGCGTCGCGCCCAGGTATCCATGGCGCATTCGAGAGCAACCGGTCGCTGCCTACCCGACAGCAACCGACGGAACGCTTCATTGACCATCCCAGGCGCTTCCGCCGGCGACCGCAGGCGATCGGCCCATTTGGTGAGGCCGCGCATGATGGAGAGCTGATCCGGCAGTTCATGCAGCAGGCCGACATTGCGGCCGATCATGGCCTGCTGGATCTGCCCCGCCATCGCGAACACCGGCGCATTGACCGCATAGGCCGTCGACAGCGCCGCCGTCGTGTTCAGGAATCCTGGTCCGGGCACGACGACATAGGCCGAGGGCTTGCCCGTCGCCATGGCGTGGCCGAGGGCCATGTAGGCACAAGCCTGTTCATGCCGTGCATGGATGGGGCGCACCGCATTGGTGCGGTCGTACAAGGCATCGAAGAACGGGTCGTTCTGGACGCCGGGCAGGCAATAGAGCGTGTCGATGCCGTTCACTTCCAGCATCGACACGACGGCTTGAGCGGTGGAAAGGGTTTGCATCGTCCTAATCCACTCGCGCTCCGGACTTGCGAATGACCGGTGCCAGGCGAGCCTCCTCGGCGTCGCGGAAGGCCAGGGTGTCGGCAGGCGATTGCCACCAGGCGGTCGCGCCGAGATCCTGGAACTTGGCCTTGAGGTCATCGCTCTCGAGCGCCTTCTTCGAAAGCTCGGAGAGGCGAGAGACGACATTGGGCGGCAGCTTCGCGGGGCCGGTAAGAGTGGTCCACGACACGATGTCGAATTCAGCCAGCGTTTCCGAGATTGCCGGCACATCAGGTGCGACCGGCGTGCGCTTGGCCGAGGTGACGGCGATCGGCCGGACCTTGTTGGCGCGAACCTGGGCGAGGGACCCCGGAATATTGTCGAAAATCATATGGACCTGCCCGGCGAGCAGATCCTGCATGCCCGGCGCCGCGCCGCGATAGGGCACGTGCACCATGTCCACACCGGCGAGAATCTTGAAGAGCTCGCCCGACAGATGCAGCGTCGTGCCGGACCCGGCCGATGCGTAGGAGTATTTGCCAGGATTCTTCTTCAGAAGTTCGATCAGCTCCGGCACGTCCTTCACCGGCACCTCGAGATTGACCACCAGCATGTTGGGCAACCACCACATGGTGGAGACGAAGGTGAAATCCGCGCGGGCGTTGAACGGCATCTTGGCATAAAGCGTCGGTGCGATCGCGTGGCTGGCGATGCCCCCCAGGCCGAGCGTGTAGCCGTCCGGTTCGGACTTCGCGAGGACATCCATGCCGACGTTGCCGCCGGAGCCGCTTTTGTTCTCGACGATCCACTGCTGCCCGGAGAGTTCCGACATCTTGGCGCAGAAAATCCGGGAGAGCGTGTCGGTGGCGCCGCCCGCCGGGAAGGGGTTGATGTAGCGCACGGTCTTGTTGGGATAGGTCCCCTGGGCACGAACAACCGCGGGGGCGGCGAGGGCCAGGCCAGCAACAATCGTGCGGCGCCCAATGGCGCTCTTGAACTTGTCCATTTGATGTTCTCCCAATTTTTGCGGCGTGAGCTTGCCAAAGACAGGGCACGCCGTCGATTGTTCTCCCCGGGTCCTGCCCAGATGTGGCGCGATTGTATCCGGCGACGCCATCGTAGCCTCTCCTGGCGCTTGAAAAGTCGAAAAATGCTGTCACTTATGAGGCCGAACCGCAGGTCGGCATTGGGGTCCGCCTGGGGTGCCACGAGGTACGATCAATGCGGGGTTTTGTTGGGCGCATCATGCTTGGCGCGGTTGCCTGTGCGGCAAGCGCGGGCCTGCTCTCGTGGCAGCTTCAACCGGCGTACGCTCAGGCACCGGCCAAGCCGCCGCAGGCTGTGGCGAAACCAGCCCCACCCGCGCAGACGGCAGAGCCGACCAAACCCGCGCAGCAGGGCGGGCCCTCCGCAATCGACGTCTGCAACGGCCTGACAGGTGCGGACGCAGCCCAGAAGGTCATCGCCTGCACGGAGGCGATCAAGACAGGCTCGCTCGTCGGCGGCCCGCTGGCCCTGGCCTATCTCAACCGCGGCCTGTCGGAGAGCGGGGCGGGCAGCCCGGCGCGTTCCAAGGCCGATTTCAGGGAAGCGATCCGGATCTTCAACGAGGCCATCAACGCCCAGCCGACCAATCCCTATCTCTATACGCAGCGCGGCGTCGTCTACCAGACCATCGGCGAGGCCGACCGGGCGATCATCGACTACAGCGATGCCATCCGGCTTGCGCCGCGGGAAACCTATCCGCTGATCAATCGCGCCGTCGTCCTCTACACCCGAAAGGACAACAATGAGGGCGCGATCGCCGATCTCACCACGGCATTGAAGATCAATGTCCGCGAGATCAGTGCCTGGATCAACCGTGGGATCGTCCACCGCAAGAAGGGCGACCTGAACAAGGCGATCTCCGATTTCACCGAGGCGATCAAGCTGTTGCCTCCCAAGATCGAACCGGTGCGCGCCACTCTGCTTCCCGACTCAGTGACGAGCCAGTTGGCTCCGACGAACAAAGACAACAACCGGATCGCGCTGCAGGCAGCGTTCGTCTATTTCCAGCGCGGCTTGTCCTACTACGACAAGAATGCGTACGACCAGGCAATTGCCGATTTCAGCGAGGCGATCCGCCTCAATCCGAACGACGGCTCGTCGTGGGTCGGACGCGGCGCCGCCTATATGTACAAGAACGATCTGAAGAAGGCGATCTCGGACTTCGACGAGGCCGTCAGGCTGTCGCCGGGGCAGGCCTTCACCCACATGCAGCGTGGAATTGCCTACCATCGGATCGGCGACGCCGACGGCGCGATCGAGGATTACACGGCCGCGCATAAGCTCACGCCCAAGGACCCGACGCCGCTCGTCAATCGCGGCATCGTTCTCTTCACGAAGAAGGGCAAGTTCGATGAAGCGATCACCGACTTCGACGCGGCGCTCAAGCTCAACCCCAAGGAGGTGAACGCGCTCGTCAATCGCGGCGTCACCTATCGACAGAAGAACAATCCCGATCGCGCCATCGTCGATTTCACCGAGGCATTGAAGCTCGGCATGCAGACCGCGGAGATCCTCCGGCTTCGCAAGGAGGGTCCGGGTGCCATGGATAACGAAAAGGCACAGGCGGCAGATCAGGTGGCGAATGCCTACTACCAGCGCGGCATGGCCCAGGTCGACAAGCAGGAATACGACGAGGCCCTCAAGGACTTCGAGATGGCCATGCAGATCAATCCCAAGGAACCCCGCGCCTTCCTCGGACGCGGCGCGACCTACCTGAAGAAGGGGGACTCCGCACAGGCCGTCAAGGATCTCGACGAGGCCATCCGGCTGGCGCCGGGCATGGCGTTCGCCTATTTCGAGCGTGGCACGGCCTACCATCGCATCGACGACTACGACCGTGCGATCGCCGACTATACCGAGTCGATCAAGATCGATCCCAAGGAGCCGCTGACATTCATCAATCGCGGCATGGCCTATGTCTTCCAGAACAAGGTCGATGCCGCCATTGCCGACTTCGACGCGGCGCTCAAGCTCAGTCCCGACAATTTCAGTGCGCTCACCCAGCGGGGCTATGCCTATGCGCTGAAGCGGGATTTCCCGCAGGCGATCTCCGACGTCAACGAAGCCTTGAAGTTGAGTCCGAACGACCCGACAGCCCGCTACTATCTGGGCCTCGTCTACGCACTTCGCGGCGATACCGCGCGCGCGCTGGAAGAATTGACCGATGCGATTCGCACCGATCCCGCGAATGCCCGCTTCTACGGCAGCCGGGCGAGCATCTATTCGGGGGCCGGCGACTACGACAGGGCCATCGAGGATCTTGATCAACTGATCAAGCTGCGTCCCCGGGACCCCGCCAACTATCTCAACCGCGGGATCGCCTACTTCAGCAAAGGCGACTACGAGAAGTCGATCGCCGACTATACCGACGCGCTTCGCCTGGATGCGAAGATGGTGCCGGCCCTCAACAACCGCTGCATGGCCCACGCGGTCCTCGGCAAGAACCTGACCCAGGCACAGACCGATTGCGCCGAGGCGCTGAAGCTCGAGCCCCGGGATTCTTTCGTGCACATCAATCGCGGGCTCATCGAGTTGAAGTTGCACCAGTATGCAAAGGCGATCGCCGAGTACGACGCGGCACTGGCTATCGATCCGCAGCGTGCCCGCGCGTACTTCGGACGCGGCCTGGCCAAGATCAAGACCGGCGACAAGACGGGCGGCGAGGCCGACATCCTGACGGCCAAGGGCCTGCAGCCCAACGTTGCCGAGGAATTCGCGCGTCTTGGCGTCAACTAGCCGTCGTGGCGTTGTTGGCGGAGGGGGTGGGATTCGAACCCACGGTGCGCTTGCACGCACGCCGGTTTTCAAGACCGGTGCCTTAAACCGCTCGGCCACCCCTCCGGGATGCGCTTGTTACTCCGTCCCGAGCGGCCGGTACATATCCCGATTGTCGCCATGAATCCTGCTAGAATTGCAGGGATATGGTTCCTCCCGCCGCTTCACCCCACGGGCACTCATGATCAACCGACGGATGTTGTGCACCCTGGCTGCGCTCATGCCACTGCCGGCGCTAGCCCAGACGAACGATGCCAAATTCGCCACCTGGCTGCGCGGCGTGCGCGCCGAGGCGGCGCGTGCCGGCGTGGACGAGAGTACGCTCGCCGCCGCGCTCGACAACATCGAGGAGATTCCGCGGGTCCTCGAACTCGCGCGCAATCAGCCCGAATTCAAGATGACGTTCGAGCGCTACCAGGAACTCGTCGTCTCGCCCGAGCGGATCAGCCGTGGCCGGACGCTCCTGGCAGAGAACCGAAGTGCCATCGACCGCTTCGCCGCGCCTGCGGGGATTCCGGCGTCGATCATCGTGGCGTTATGGGGAATCGAAAGCAACTACGGCACGCGCCTCGGCGATTTCGATGTCGTGCCGGCGCTGGCGACCCTCGTCTACAATGGATTTCGTGCCCAGTTCTTTCGTGCCCAGCTCATCGCGGCACTGAAGATCCTCTCCCAGGGCCACGTCGGCCTGCAGGCGATGAAGGGCTCCTGGGCCGGAGCGATGGGCCAGTGCCAGTTCATTCCGACCAGCTTCATCGCCTACGCAGCCGACGGCGACGGCGACGGCCGGATGGACATCTGGACCAACAGGACCGACGTCTTCGCCTCGATCGCGAATTACCTCCGCCGCGTGGGCTGGCGGCCCGGCCTCGAGTGGGGGGAGGAGGTGCCGGCAGGGACGGCCGCGGGGCAGGGTATGCGCATTGTCCGCCCAGCCGGCGCCGGCGGGCCTGCCTTCCGGACCACCGAAAACTTCCGCGTCATCCTGCGCTGGAACCAATCCGACTTTTTCGCCCTGGCCGTTGGCTTGCTCTCGGACCGGATCGCGGCCTGATGCCCTGAAACGGGATGGCTCCACCCGCCGCCCAAGATGATGTATGATGCCGCCATCATGCGGCTACCCCTAGTAAGCTCCAGCTTTGATTCCATGGGACTTCTTCGCATCTCTGGCGCCCTGATGATGATCGCCTGTCTGGGAGCATGCGGCTCGAGTCCGGGCGGCAAGGTGAGCGCAGCGAACGCCCAACGCGGCGCCTACAAGATCGGCAATCCATATAAAATCGACGGTGTCTGGTACACGCCCAAGGAAGATTTCAACCATGTCGAAACCGGCGTGGCCTCATGGTATGGGCCGGGTTTCCACGGCAAGTCGACCGCCAACGGCGAGCGCTACGATCAGAGCGACCGTACGGCGGCGCACCGGACTTTGCAGATGCCATCGATTGTCAGGGTCACCAATCTGTCCAACGGCCTGTCCACCGTGGTTCGGATCAATGACCGTGGCCCGTTTGCGAGCAACCGGGTCATCGACCTGTCGCGCACCGCTGCCCAGGAACTTGACGTCATTCGCAACGGAACGGCGCGCGTGCGGATCGAACAGCTCCAGGCCGAGAGTCTCGCGGTGAAGGACGTGGCGATCAACGGCGGTGGACCGGCAGAGCAGAACGATGCGGTCGCCCAGCTGGCCTCCGGCCGGCGCGCGCCAGCGCAGCAGCAGGTCTTGGCGACAGCGCAGCCGGCTGCGGCGCCTCCGTCGCAGCAGGTTCAAGCGGGATGGCCGGCCAAACAGGAACAGACCGCGTCGCCTGCGGGCAAAAGCGGGCCTACGATCGCCTTCCTGGCATCGACGGCGCCCGCACCGTCGGCGGGTGGCTTCTACGTCCAGACAGGCTCTTTTTCGACAGCCGAGAACGCCGGCCGCCAGCGCGATGCAGTGCGCAGCTACGGTGCCTCGGAGATCTCACAGGCGTCGGCCAGTGGCCGCGATATTTATCGGGTCCGGTTGGGGCCCTATACGACCTCCGACGCCGCCGGCATTGTCGCCGATAGGCTGAAGCGGTCAGGTTATGGTGATGCCCGTGTCGTTGGGGATTGATCGACTGCGCCCTATGGTGGCGCTTTTCGCGGCGACTGTCCTTTTCGGCGCCGCGCCGGCGACCTATGCCCAGCAGGCCGATCCGCCGCGGCGCCAGCAGCAGACACAGCCGGCAAAACCGCCCGCCAAACCCAAGCCTCCGGCGGCGACCCCGGGCAAGCCCGTGACACCGCCAGCGGCGGCAAAGGCCGAAGCCTTGCCGCCGTCGCAGGTCGGCGTTGGCACCCATGCCAAGCAAGCCTTCATGGTCGACCCGCAAACATCGACGGTGATGCTGTTCAAGGATGCCGAGCAGCCGATGGCGCCCTCGTCGATGTCGAAGATGATGACGATCTACATCATCTTCGAAGAACTCGCCGCCGGCCGCCTGAAACTCGATTCGCGCTTCCGGGTGAGCGAGCGCGCGCGGGCGATGGGTGGATCTCGTATGTTCCTCGAACTCGGCAGCGAGGTCACGGTTGAGGACCTGATCAAGGGGATCATCGTCCTGTCGGGCAACGACGCCTGCGTCGTCATTGCGGAAGGCCTGTCGGGTAGCGAAGAGAGCTTCGCCGATCGCATGACCAAGCGCGCCCGCGAACTCGGCATGACCAAGTCGGTGTTCAAGAACTCCTCCGGCTGGCCCGCCGAAGGCCAGTACACCACGGCGCGCGACCTTGCGGTGCTCTCGTGGCGCACGATCGATGACTATCCGAAGCTCTATCGTTACTATGCGGAGAGCAACTGGACTTACAACAACATCCGCCAGGAAAACCGCAATCGCCTGCTCAAGATCACGCCTGGCACCGACGGCCTGAAGACCGGCCACACCGAGGAAGGCGGCTACGGCCAGGCGACGTCGGCGGTACGCGATGGCCGCCGCCTCATCCTGGTGGTCAATGGCCTCACCTCCATGGCGGAGCGTGCGCAAGAGACATCGCGGTTGATGGAATGGGGGTTCCGCGAATTCACCAACACGACGATCTTCCGCGCCGGAGATACCGTTGTCGAAGCACCGGTCTGGCTCGGGGCTCAAGACAAGGTGGCGCTTGTCGTCGGGCGCCCTGTACAGATCACGGCACCCTCGGGACAGGTCGTTTCGCCCCGCGTGGTGGCGCGGTTTGAAGGGCCGTTGCCCGCACCCCTCGTGAAGGGTGCCAAGGTTGGCATCGCCGCCGTTACGCTACCCGATGGCAGGATCATCGAGTATCCCCTTGAGATTGGGTCGGACGTCGCGCGCATGGGCGTCGTCGGCCGCGTTGCGACTATGATCCAGCACTACCTGTTCGGCTGGCTGTCGTGAACGCCCCCGCGTCGGGGCGCTTCATCACGCTGGAAGGCGGTGAGGGGGCAGGCAAGTCAACCCAGGTCGTGCGCCTCAAGAAGTGGCTGGAAGGTAAAGGACACGAGGCCGTGGCCACGCGGGAGCCGGGTGGTGCGCCGGGCGCGGAGATGGTGCGCAAGCTGCTGGTCGAAGGGCCTGCCGAACGCTGGGACGGCATCACCGAGGCGTTGCTGCATTTTGCCGCCCGGCGCGATCACTTGCGGTCGACCGTGTGGCCGGCCCTGAAGCGCGGCGCCTGGGTGATCAGCGACCGCTTCGCCGATTCGACCATGGCCTACCAGGGATATGGGCACGGCGCCGATCGCACGATGCTGGGGGGGCTCTACGATATGACCGTCGGCAAGTTCTGCCCCGATCTCACGCTGATCCTCGACCTGCCGGTCAAGACCGGCCTGGCGCGGGCAGCGGCGCGGCGCGGCAAGGAAACGCGCTACGAGAGTCTGCCGGTCGCGTTCCATGAACGTGTCCGGGCGGGCTTCCTCGATATTGCCGCGATCGATTCCGAGCGCTGCGTCGTGATCGACGCCAGGCGCGACATCGACACCATCGCGGCGGCGATTGCCGAGGCCGTGGCCAGCCGACTGGACACTTGAGGCGATGGCCAGGGGCAAGACCAGCGCGGATCCGGCCGAGCTCGAAAAGCTGGAGTGGCCCTATGATTGGCCGCCGCCGTGGCGCGCCCAGCGTCTGGTCGGCCACGACGAGGCGGAAAAGACGATGCTGGACGCCCAGCAAAGCGGGCGCCTGCATCATGCCTGGCTGCTGACCGGGCCACGCGGCATTGGCAAGGCCACGCTCGCCTGGCGCTTCGCGCGTTTCCTCCTGTGCGGCCAACAGCAGGGCGGCCTGTTCGGCGACGGACCTGCGAACTTCGACGTTGCACAGGATGCGCCGGGCAGGGGGCTCGTCGATGCGCGATCACATCCCGACCTGTTCCACCTCAGGCGCGCCGTCAATCACGATACCGGCCGCATGCGGGCCGAGATCGCCGTCGATGACGTGCGCGGGCTCGGCGCCTTCATGCACATGACGCCGGCGATGGGCCGGTGGCGTGTCGCCATCGTCGATTCGGCCGATGAGATGAATCGCAACAGCGCCAATGCGGTTCTGAAAATCCTAGAGGAGCCGCCGCCCAACGCCGTCCTGCTGATCGTGGCGCATGCACCGGGCCGCCTGCTGCCTACGATCCGTTCGCGCTGCCGGCGGCTGGCGCTGCAGCCGCTGGCCGACGAGACCGTCGTGAGCCTGGTGGGCGATTATGCACCGAACACCAAGCCCGAGGAGAGGATCGCCTTGGCTCGCCTGGCCGAAGGCAGCATCGGTCGTGCCCTGGAACTCGCCAGGGCAGGGAGCCTCGATCTCTACCGCGAGATGATCGAGGTGCTGGCGACGTTGCCCGAACTGGACATGCCGCGCCTGCACACCTTTGCCGAGCGCTTCGCCAAGCGCGGCGAGGAGGCCAACGCCGACTGGCGGTCTCTCAACTACCTGTTCGACGGCTGGCTAAAGGGGCTTGCCCGGCATTGGGCCCTGGGCACGGAAGCTGCAGCCATCGTGCCATCGGAGGGCGGCCTGAATGGCCGTTTGCTCGCCGCCGCCAGCCTTGATCGCTGGATGGAGGCGTGGGAAAAGATCGCCCACCTCTTGTCCCGTGCCGATGCCGTCAATCTCGACCGCAAGCAGACGGTGCTCGGCAGTTTCCTGGCTCTGCAAACGGCGATGCGCTGAAGCGCTGACCCCGGCGCTCCCGGAGGAGCGTCACGGGAGGGGCGACAGTTCGGAGTTCAGTCATCATGTCGGGCCGCAGCACTTTTTACGTCACCACGCCGATCTATTACGTGAACGACGTGCCCCATATCGGGCACGCCTACGCGACGCTGGCGTGCGACGTGATGGCCCGCTTCAAGCGCCTCGACGGCTACGACGTGCATTTCCTCACCGGCACGGACGAGCACGGCCAGAAGGTCGAAAAGGCCGCCGAAGCTGCCGGACTCTCGCCGCAGGATTTCACCGACAAGGTAAGCCAGTCGTTCCGCGACCTTATCGGCGTCATGAATTTCAGCCCCGACGGCTTTATCCGGACGACCGAGAAGCGCCACTACGCTGCCTGCCAGGCGCTGTGGGAGAAGCTCGTCGCCGCCGGCGACATCTACCTCGGCAAGTATGCCGGCTGGTATTCGGTCCGCGACGAGGCTTTCTACGCAGAGAGCGAGACCGAGGTCGGCACGGACGGCAAGCGCCGGGCCGGGCCGGTTGGCAACGAAGTCGAATGGGTCGAAGAGCCGTCGTACTTCTTCAAGCTCTCGGGCTGGGGCGATCGACTGCTGGAGTTCTACGACAGGAACCCGCGCTTCGTCGCGCCCGAAAGCCGGCGCAACGAGGTCATCAGCTTCGTGAAGGGCGGCCTGCAGGATCTCTCGGTATCGCGCACCAGCTTCAATTGGGGTGTGCCTGTGCCGGGCGATCCCAAGCATATCATGTACGTCTGGCTTGATGCGCTCACCAACTACATCACGGAGTGCGGCTACCCCGACGAAAGCAATCCGCTGTGGCGATTCTGGCCGGCCGATCTGCATGTCGTCGGCAAGGACATCATCCGCTTCCATTGCGTGTTCTGGCCGGCCTTCCTGATGGCCGCTGGCGTGGCGACGCCAAAGCGGGTCTTCGCCTCGGGCTGGTGGACGACCGAGGGCCAGAAGATTTCCAAGTCGCTGGGCAATGCCATCGATCCCGTCGCCGTGACGGCCGAATTCGGGGTCGATCCGTTGCGCTACTTTCTGCTGCGAGAGGTACCCTTCGGCAACGACGGCGACTTCCAGCGGCGCGCTTTGATCGGCCGTCTCAACGCCGACCTTGCCAACGCCTACGGCAATCTGTGCCAGCGTGTGCTGTCGATCGTGGCCAAGAACTGCGACGGCAAGGTGCCGGCCAAGGGCATGCTGGTCGACGCCGACAACGCGCTGCTCGATCGCGCCAAGGGGCTGCTTGCCGTGGTGCGGGGCGACCTTGACGAACAGGCGTTTCATCGCGCGCTCACCTCGATCTGGGAGGTGATCGCCGACGCCAACCGCTACGTCGATGCGCAGGCGCCCTGGGCGCTCGCCAAAACCGACCCTGTGCGCCGCGATACGGTGCTGTGGGTCCTGGCCGAGACCATCCGGCGGGTGACGCTGCTTGCGCAGCCCTTCATGCCCAATTCGACGGGCAAGATCCTCGACCAACTCGCCGTACCGGCCGATGCCCGGGCCTTCGCGACGTTTGACCGCGAACTCGCGCCGGGAACTGAGCTGCCCAAGCCGCAGGGCGTGTTTCCGCGGTTCGTCGAGCCGGCAGCCGCGGCGAACTGACATGCTGATCGACAGCCACTGCCATCTCGACTTTCCCGAGCTTGCCGGCGACGAGGCGGGGGTGCTGGCGCGCGCCCGGACGGCGGGCGTCGGCGGCATGCTGACGATCGGCACGCGGCTCGACCAGTTCGAGCGCGTGCGCGCCATTGCCGAGCGCCACGACAACGTCTGGTGCTCGGTTGGCGTTCATCCGCACGAGGCGAAGGAGGAGGGGCAGCGCACGCCCGACCGGCTGATCGAGGCCACGCGGCATCCCAAGGTCGTCGGCATCGGCGAGACCGGGCTCGATTTCTACTACGAGCACAGTCCGCGCGCCGAGCAGGTGGAGAGCTTTCGCGCCCACATTGCCGCGTCGCGGCAGACCGGCCTGCCGCTGATCGTCCATGCAAGGGACGCCGACCGCGAGATCATCGACGTGCTCGAGGAGGAGGCGGGCAAGGGGGCCTTTCCGGGCCTGATCCACTGCTTCAGCTCCGGGTCCGAGGTGGCAAGCCACGCGCTCGCCCTGGGTTTCTATATTTCGATTTCGGGCATCGTCACCTTCAAGGCGGCCGAGGCGCTGCGCGGCATCGTCCGTGACATTCCCCTCAACCGGCTATTGGTCGAGACGGACTCGCCCTACCTCGCGCCCGTACCGAAGCGCGGCAGGACCAACGAACCGGCCTATCTCGCCCACACCGCCGCCAAGGTCGCGGAACTGAGGGGTGTGAGCGTCGGCGAGCTCGAGGCCGCGACCACCGAGAATTTCTTCCGGCTGTTTGCCAAGGCGGAGCGTCAGCAGTGCGGGTGACGATCCTCGGCTGCGGCACCTCGGCAGGCGTTCCCCGGCCGGGCGGCAAGGATGGGAAAGGCGAGTGGGGGGCGGCCAACCCCGAGGATGACCGAAACCGGCGCCGGCGCTGTTCGATCCTGGTCCAGGACAAGGGCAAGACCGTGCTGGTCGACACCTCGCCCGACCTGCGGTCGCAGTTGCTGGATGCCCGCGCCGAACGTGTCGATGCGGTGATCTGGACGCACGAGCATGCCGACCAGGTCCACGGTATCGACGATCTGCGGCCCTACGCGATCCGCCAGGGGCGAATAGAAGCTTGGGCGGACCCGCGGACACTGGCGATCCTGCGCCAGCGCTTCGGCTACTGCTTCGAGGCCGAGGGCAGTGGCGTGTACAATCCGATCTATCAGGCCAACCAGATCGAAGGGCCCTTCCAGGCGGCCGGTGTGCCCGTGATTCCGTTTGTCCAGGATCATGGTCTGGCACCGTCGATGGGCTTTCGCTTCGGGCGGCTGGCCTATGCCAACGACGTCGTCACGCTGCCCGAGAGCGCCTTTGCGACGATTGCGGGGGTCGAGGTGCTGATTGTCGATGCCATGAGATATCGGCCGCATCCGACACATGCCCACCTGGAACGGGCGCTCGAGTGGATTACGCGGGTGCAGCCGGCCCGGGCGTTTTTGACCAACCTGCACGTCGATATGGATTATGCTGAGATCGACAGGCTGACGCCGCCGCACGTACATCCTTGCCGGGACGGTCTGGTGATCGAAGTGGATTGAGATATTCTTTCTAGAACAAATACTTGGAAGAACATCCTCATATGGAAAATGAAGCAAAACAAAAGGAGTCCGGCCGCAGGCTGTTCCTGGCGACAGCCGGCGCAGCGCTCTGCGTGGCCTCGCCGGCACGCGCCAGCGACAAACTCGATGCCGGCGGCCTGACCTTCCTGGACTTCGCGACCCTCGACAACGGAGCGAGCTTTTCCCGCGGCGACCCGATCATCGCCGGTGGGCCTAGTCCGCCCGTCGCCAAGGTCCTCGGTATTGACAGCACCAAAGGGTTTGCCCGGATCCGCTTCGAGCAAATCCGGGTGACCCTGGCAGTACCCCTCGGCTGGCAGGCAACCGAGGATTGGGAGCGAGGCGTCGGCTACAGCAGTGACAAGCGCTACCGCCTTGTCGTTTGGCGGGTCGATTTCGACTACGAGAGCGTGAAGGATGCCGAGCACTATGCCTCGACCAAGGCTGGCGCCATCCAGGCGCGGCGGCCCGGCGTCAAGGCTCAGGCTCGCAAGCTCGGCGATGGGACTTTTCTCGTGGTGTTCGAGAATGTGCCGAAGTCCCAAGGGGACGCCGAACAACGAGTGGTCTTCGACATCATCATCCCACAGCCCGGCAAGCCCAAGCTCGGCGTACTGTTGACCCTAGGCGTGGCCGCGAGTGAAGGAGGCCGAGGCATCAAGCTTTTAGCACTTCTGAAGGAAAGTATGAAAATTGACTGGTAGATATTTGATATTAATTATCTATTTATATTTGTCATAATATATATTATACGATATTAAAAACCTGATGCGAACGACATGACCTCGCAACGTCCCACCGCCGCGACGCTCCCCAAGGAGCCGCTACTGCGCCTCCTCGCCGTCATGGCTTGGCTGCGCGACCGTCAGCACGGCTGCCCCTGGGACATCGACCAGACCTTCCAGACGATTGCGACCTATACGATCGAGGAAGCCTACGAGGTCGCCGACGCCATCGAGCGCAACGACATGCCGGCGCTCAAGGAAGAACTGGGCGACTTGCTGCTCCAGGTCGTCTACCACGCCCAGATCGCCCAAGAGGCCCAAGCCTTCGGCTTCGCCGACGTGGCCGCCGCCATCGCCGACAAGATGATCGACCGTCACCCGCATGTGTTCGGCGACGCTACGATCGACACGTCCGAGGCCCAGACCGTCTCCTGGGAAGCCCGCAAGGCCGCCGAGCGCGCGGCCAAGCAGACCGCCCGGTCCGCAGGCGCACTGGACGGGGTGGCGCGCGCCCTTCCCGCCCTTTTGCGGGCCGAAAAGATCCAGAAGCGGGCCGCCCGGGTCGGTTTCGATTGGGCCGAAACTGCGCCCGTCATCGACAAGATCGAGGAGGAATTGGGCGAGTTGCGCGCCGAGATCACGGCAGGCACGGTGGACCAGGCCCGCCTGTCCGACGAGTTGGGCGACGTGCTGTTCGCCGTCGCCAATCTCGCCCGGCACTGCAAGGTCGACCCCGAGGCGGCACTTCGCGCCACCAACGACAAGTTCGAGCGCCGCTTCGGCTATATCGAACGCCAGCTGGCCGCGCAGGGCCGCAAGCCTGCCGATGCCACTCTGGTCGAAATGGAAGCGCTCTGGCAGGAAGCCAAGACACACACCTAGGATCGCGGCGCCAGCAACGGCATCTGGACGATTTCGAACACCGCCCTCACTTCGGCCAGCGTCGCCTGCGAGGCCGCACTGATGATGCCGGCGTTGATCGGCTGCGCCGGCCCATAGGGCGAGCCGCTGAACCGCACCGAGGCGCCGCCCGCCTCGGCCATCATCAAGGCGCCGGCGGCATGGTCCCAGGGCTTGGTGATCCGGTAGAGGCTGAACGCCGTGCGACCCGACAGGATTTCCAGATACTCGGCGCCGGCACAGCGCAGTGTCGAGACCCGCCCCAGCCGCTTGCGCTCGGCCGCCGGCAATTGCGTATCGAAGGCCTTGATGACCTTGTAGCCGACGAAGCCGTCGGGCGCGCCTGCCGGCGCCGAGGCGCTCACGGCAACGCCGTCGAGCGTGGCACCCTGTCCCTTCAGCGCCACCGCCATACGCCCGCGCGGGACATCGTAGATCCAAGCGCCGACTGTTGCCGCGTTCTGCACCAGGCACACGATGATGGCGAAGGTGTCCCTTCCGTTGGCGAAGTTCGCCGTCCCGTCCAGAGGGTCGACGATCCAGCACATCTCGCCCGGCCGGCCGATCAGGTCGAGCAGGCCAGGATCGCTCTCGACCGCCTCCTCGCCCACCACCGGCACGCCCGGCAGAATCTTTGCAAGTCCCGCGGCCAGCCGCCGCTCGGCAGCGAGGTCGGCCACGGTGACCACATCGCCCGGCCGCTTCTGGCGGATATCGTCCTTGGAGAGGTTGCGAAACCGCGGCAACAACTCCGCCGCCGCCGTCTCCCGGATCAGGTCGGCGACCCGTGACGGGTCACCGTTGCCCAGCATTGTCTCAGCCAACGACGCCGAAGAGATCCTCTTCCTTGAGGATGACGTGATCGACGCCGCCGATCTTGACCTCGGTGCCCGACCATTTGCCGTAGATCACCTTGTCGCCAACCTTGACGTCGATCGCCTGCAGACGTCCGTCCTCGAGCCGCTTGCCCTTGCCGATCGCAACGACCTCACCCTGCATCGGTTTTTCCTGGGCCGTGTCGGGGATGATGAGTCCGCCCTTGGTCTTGGTTTCGGCAGTCATGGGCTTCAGCAGCAGCCGATCATGCAAAGGCTTGAACTTCATGGCATTTCCTTCGTCTGGGATGGTGCCGCTTATAGGTTTTGCGCCGGAGCCCTGTCAACGCGCCAGCCGGCGCTCGAACTGCGCCGCGGCAGCGGTATCGAGGGCCACGGTCAGCATGGCCACCTCACCTTCGTCGCGCCGATTGCGCACCTCGCCGTGGCGGTAAAGCCAGGCGATCGTGGCGCCGTCGCTCAGCGGCACGGAAATCTCGCGGGCGGTCCCTGCCCGGCCCAGGAATTCGCCGATCGCCTCCAGGAGACGATCGACACCCTCCCCGGTCAGGGCCGAGACAGGATACTGAAGTGCGCGCGCAGCACCTGAGGCGGCTCGGGTCTGCAACGCGTCGAGACTCTCGGCCGGCAGCGCATCGATCTTGTTCAACGCCTCGATCAGCGGCTTGCTACCACCTTCCTCGAGAGCACCCAGATCCTTCAGGACCTGCTCGACATCGGCACGCTGCTGCGCGGTCTCGGGATGGGCGATGTCGCGGACATGCACGATCAGGTCCGCTTCGATCACCTCTTCGAGCGTTGCGCGGAAGGCCGCGACCAGATGCGTCGGCAGATCGGAGACAAAACCGACCGTGTCGGAGATCACGCACTCTTTGCCATTCGGCAGCTTGATCGCCCGCATGGTCGGATCGAGGGTGGCAAAGAGCAGGTCCTTGGCCATGACGCTGGCGCCCGAGAGCCGGTTGAACAACGTCGACTTGCCGGCGTTGGTGTAGCCGACCAGGGCGACCGTCGGCAGCCGCGCCTTCTTGCGGCCGACGCGATTGACGGCACGGGTCCGCTGTACACCCTCGAGATCGCGCTTAATGCGAACGATACGCTCGCCGATCAGGCGGCGGTCGATTTCGATCTGGGACTCGCCAGGACCGCCCAGGAAGCCGAAGCCGCCTCGTTGGCGTTCGAGATGGGTCCATGATCGCACCAGTCGGCCGCGCTGATAATCCAGCGCCGCGAGTTCGACCTGCAGCCGGCCTTCGTGCGTACGCGCGCGCGCGCCGAAAATCTCCAGGATGAGACCTGTCCGGTCGATGACCTTGGTCTGCCAGGCCTTCTCCAGATTGCGCTGCTGGACGGGCGTCAGCCTGTCGTCGACGATCACCAAGCCGATGCCCAGTTCTTCGACGGCGTCCTTCAGCCGCTCGACCACACCTTTGCCCAGCAGCGTGGCCGGCGTGATCCGACGCAGCGGCGCGGTCTCGGCCAGGCGCACGTCGATGTCGATGGCGCGGGCCAGCCCGACGGCTTCATGGAGCTTGGCCTCGCCGTCGCGGTCTTCCCGGCCACGGGTATATGGGCACACGACGGCGGCCACCGTTGCCGGCCGAGCGGTGTCGCTGGGCGTGCGCTTGCGCCTCTCGCGGATTTCCTGCTCGAGGTCTTCGATCAAATCAGCCTGCTGCCTCGGCCTTGTCCCCGTCGAACAGCTGCACGGGGGTGACCGGCATGATGGTCGAGATCGCATGCTTGTAGACAAGCTGCGAGTGACCGTCGCGGCGCAGAAGCACCGAGAAATTGTCGAACCACGTGACGATTCCCTGCAATTTCACACCGTTCACGAGGAAGATCGTGACCGGAGTCTTGTTCTTTCGCAGGTGGTTCAGGAACACGTCCTGAACGTTCTGTGCCTTTTCGCTCATGTTCTTGGCCTCTTGGTGGGCGGCCGGCTTCCCGAAGGTCACCGGTTTGGGCGGCGCAGGGCTCTCCCTGCTGCCGAGTTAAAACAAATATAGGGGACGCTTTGGTCAAAGCAATGCCAGCAACTCATGACAATTACGTGCCCGTAGGCGCGGTGGATGTTCCAGCATAGGGGCTGATAGTTGCTCCGGCCCCCCTACCAGAACGGGCAGACACCCTGCCGCATGGGCGCATTGGAGGTCGGCAAGGGAGTCTCCGACCATCCATACGGTCTCGCCAGGGGCAATTCCCGTGCCGTCGAGCGCCAGGTAGATCGGGTCAGGTGCCGGTTTGTCGCGCGTGGCATCCTTGGCGCCGACCGCGCGGGCAATCCAGCGCTGCCAACCGAGGTGGGCCATCTCCGTGCGCAGGTTCGCTCCCACCTTGTTGCTAACCACGCCGACATAGCATCCGGCTGAGCGGCAGTGCGCCAGCAGCGTGTCCGCCCCAGGCAACGGCTGCAGACGCTCCAAATGAATGCGAAGGAAGGTCTCGTAGAAGATCCGCTCTGCCTCGCCCGCCCGGGCGCCAAACAGACTGGGGAAAACGTCGCGCAGCGAACCGTGGGCGTTAACTTGCACTTCCTCGGCTGTCCAGGGCGTCAAACCCAAGGCCGTAAAGGTGTCGTGGTAGCACTCGACGATCGTCGGCCAGGTGTCTACCAGGGTATTGTCCCAGTCGAAAAGCACGGCGCGGGGCAATTTTGCGGCGGCCGAGCCGCTCATGTAATGGCCTCTCCAGCCGCGGCAAAGCGCACATATTCCTCACGCAGGCGCCGCGCCATCGGGCCGACCTTGCCGTCGCCCACGGCGTCGCCATCGATCTTGACCACCGGCGTCACGAACGAAGTCGCACTGGTAATGAATGCTTCCTGAGCCTTCTTGGCCTCTGCCAGCGAAAACGGGCGTTCCACGAGTTTTAGCTGGAGCGCATTGCACAGAGACTTCAGCGTATGACGCGTGATGCCGGCCAGAATGCCGTTGTCGGTCTGGCGCGTCACCAGTTCGCCGTCCTTGGTCACGATCCAGGCATTGGTCGAGGCGCCTTCGGTGACGCAGCCGTCGGTGTCGACCAGCCACGCCTCGTAGGCGCCGCTCTCGCGCGCCGCCTGCTTGGCCAGCACGTTCGGCAGCAGGGCGACGGTCTTGATATCGCAGCGTTCCCAGCGAATGTCGGGTTGGCTCTTCACGCTAATCCCCGCGCCGGGATCGGCCTCGGCTCGCTTGCTGTTCTTGGTCGTGAGCACCAGCGCCGGCTTCACCAGCACGGTCGGAAAGGCGTGGTCGCGGCGGGCCACGCCGCGCGTCACCTGCATGTAGATCAGCCCGTCGCGAAGGCGATTGCGGCGCATGAGCTCACGCATGACGAACCTCAATGCGGCGCGGGAAATCGGCCAGTCGATCCTGAGCTCGCGCAACGACCTGTCGAGCCGGTCGATATGCGACGCCTCGTCTATCAGGCGGCCATCGCGCACACCCACGACTTCGTAGACGCCGTCGGCGAGCTGGTAGCCCCTGTCCTCGATGTGAACGCTGGCGTCGCGGTGATCGACGTAGCGGCCGTTGACATAGGCATATCGCGCCATGCCGCCCTCCCTCGTGCTCAGATCGTGGTTTCGGTATCGTTGCGCTCTTCGGGTGCAGTTCCGTGCAGTCCCAGCGACTTCAGCTTGCGATGCAGAGCCGAACGTTCCATGCCGACGAAGGTCGCGGTACGGGAGATGTTTCCGCCGAATCTCGTGACCTGGGCCAGCAGGTATTCACGCTCGAAGACCTCGCGGGCGTCGCGCAGCGGCAGCTGCATGATCTCGCCGCCCTTTTCCCAGCGCAGTACGGACGGCGAATCCTCGCTGACGTCGCTTGGCAGCACGTCGGCGCGGATCGGGCCGCCGCCGACCGGCGCCAGGATCAGCAGCCGTTCGATGACGTTGCGCAATTGTCGGACATTTCCCGGCCAGTCGTGGCCCTGCAGGGCGGCCAGCGTATCCTCGCCGATCGTCCGCGTCGGCAGGCCGGTGGCGTCAGCGACGCGGCGCAGGAGGTCAGCGGAGAGTTCGGGAATATCCTCGCGGCGCTCGCTGAGTGGCGGCACGCGCAGCGAGACCACATTCAGGCGGTGATACAGTTCCTCGCGAAACTGCCCCGAGGTGATTTCCTCCTGCAGCATCCGGCTGGTCGAGGCGAGCACCCGCACGTCGACCTCGACCCGGGTCTTGCCGCCGTCGCGCACGAAAGATTGTTCCTGGAGCACGCGCGCCAATCGGCTTTGCAGCGCCAACGGAAGGTCCGCGACTTCCTTGAGCAGCAGGGTACCGCCATGGGCCATCTCGAAGGCGCCCGAGACGCGGAGTGTGTCGCCTTCAGTCTCGCCGTCGGTGCCGAACAGCTCGATATCCAGGCGCTCCGCCGGAAGCGTCGAGCAATTGACCACGACGAACGGCCCATCGGCCCGTTTGGAACTCTGGTGGATCAGGCGGGCCATGGTTTCCTTGCCCGCCCCGGAGGCGCCGACGATCAGAACACGACTGCCTGTAGGTGCTGCCCGCTCGATCTGGGTGCGCACGCTGGCGGCGGCGGTCGAGGAACCGACGAAGGTGACCTCGCCTCCCGCCCGCCGGCGCAGGGTCGCGTTCTCGCGTTTCAGCTTGTCCGCTTCGATGGCGCGATCGACGACCAGCAGCAGGCGGTCGGCCTTGAAGGGCTTTTCGATGAAATCATAGGCGCCGGTCTTGATCGCAGAGACAGCAGTGTCGATCGTGCCGTGGCCGCTGATCATGACGACCGGGATGGGTGGGTCCTCGCGACGGATGACCTCGAGGAGCTGGAGGCCGTCGAGTTCACTGCCCTGCAGCCAAACGTCCAGAATGACGAGCGCCGGCCGGCGCTGCCGCACGGAGTCTATCGCCTCGGTGCTGTTGTGAGCACGGCGGGCGGTATGACCCTCATCCTCGAGGATACCTGCTATGAGCGTGCAGATGTCACGCTCGTCGTCGACGATCAGGATGTCGTGGGCCATGGCTCTTCAAGCAGTCCGCTACAGTCTCTGCGGATCATTGTGCGGCTGTCGCTTGCGGTCGAGCCGACGCGATTTCCTTCGCGTCTCGCCGGAATACCAGACTGATGCAGGCACCGCCACCCTCGCGGTCGTCCAGAGCCAGATAACCGCCATGGTCTTCCATGATTTTTTTTACGATCGCGAGGCCCAAGCCCGTACCTTTGCTGCGGGTGGTCATATAGGGCTCGGTCAGACGCTCCCGCCCTTCCTTGGGCAAGCCCTTCCCGTTGTCCTCGACGACGATGCGCACCGTGGCGCCATCGTCCTTCAAGCTCAGCGAAATCTCGCCGGGAGGCAGCGGCTCCGACGAGGAGGATTCCCGACCCTCGATCGCCTCGGCCGAGTTCTTCAGGATGTTGGTAAGCACCTGGCCGACCTGTCTGCGGTCGCAGATCAACGGGACGGCACCATCCGGCAGGTGCGAAGCGTAGCGGATGCCGGGATTGCCGTTACGCTGGAGGAAAAGCGCCTGCTGGCAAAGTTCCTTGGCGTCTTCGACCTGCACCGTCGGACGCGGCATGCGGGCAAATGACGAGAACTCATCGACCATGCGGCCGATATCGCCGACCTGCCGGATGATCGTATCGGTGCAGATCGTGAAGGTTTCCGGATCCTCCTTGATCTGCTTCAGATAGCGACGCTTCAATCGCTCGGCGGAAAGCTGAATGGGCGTCAGCGGGTTCTTGATCTCGTGCGCGATGCGCCGCGCCACGTCACCCCAGGCCGCCATGCGCTGCGCCGACATCAGGTCGGTCACGTCGTCGAAAGTGACGACCGAACCTGCGCCGGAGGCGGCGCTGATGCGGACCAGCAGTGTGCGTCGCGCGCCCCGCTGCAGGATGTCGACCTGACCCTGGGTGACGCGATCCGGTCGTTCGGCGGCCTGCGCCACCAGCGGAGCCAGCTCAGGCATGACATCGGTCAGGGGCCGCCCCAGGACACCGTCCTCGGGCAGAGCCAATAGTTCGAGTGCCGAGCGGTTGCTGCGGGAGACGATGCTCCCGGCGTCGACGCTGAGTACTCCGGCCGACACGCCCGCCAGCACGGCGTCGGTCAGACGGCGGCGGGTATCGAGCTCCTCGTTGGCGTTGACCAACTCACCACGCTGTTGCTCGATCTGGCTGGCCATACGGTTGAACGAGCGCGCGAGCTGACCCAGCTCGTCGTTGGGCGGCCCCTCCTCTACACGTGTCGAGAGGTCGCCGCCGCGCACGCGTTCGGCGGCCGCCATCAGACCGCCGATCGGCTCGGTCAGGCGGGTCGCGAACAGGATTGCCAGCCACACCGCCGCCAGAAGCATCAGAAAGGCGATTGCACCGCAGACCAGGAAGATGACGAGCTGACTCCGCTGCAGCGCTTGCTCGATTTGCGAGTAGAACGTGCCAGCAAACTCGATGCTCTTGATGTAGTCGACGACCCTGAGGTCGACAGCATGGCCGGTTGCCAGGAAGAGCGGCTCTCCGACGAAGATCTGCATCACGAAGTAGGCGCCTTTCGCTGAATCGAACTGGACCGGGCGTCCCTGACTGACAGCCTGCCAGAGGAATCTCGCGGACGGCAGCGGATCGACCATGCCTTGATCATCGGCGGCCTGGGCCTGGGCGATCACGCCCTTGTCGGCATCGAGGACGGTGGCCTCGATGATCGGCCGGCCTTCGATCAGGGTTTCCAGAAGCTGCTTGGTCGCCGCGGCATCACGGACGCCATCGACGCCCAGAGCCTGCAAGGGGCCGGCGATCGCGCCGATATCGCGCAGGATTTCCTCCTCCCGCGCACGTCGCACCGGCTCACCGATTGCCCGCGCGGCCTCGAATGCTGCCTGCGACGGCTTTACGACGAAATCCGTCAGGTTCAGGAAAAGCAGGGACAGGATGATGGCCACGATCAGCGTCGGCGTAATGGTGAAGACGCTGCAGACCAGCACGAGGCGCATGTGAAGCCGCGAGCCGGCCGCGCCGCGCCGGCGATCCAGCCACATTTGCGTCAGGCGAACGGCGAGCACCGCCACGAGAGCGATGGCAATGACCAGGTCCGAGACCAAGAGACCGGTCATCCAGCCAAGGGTGCCGAACGCCGCCGGCACGAATCCCGCGAGCCACGCATAGGTGACCGCACCGGCGACGATGGCCAGGATGGCAAGGGATACCGCCGCGACGCGACCGCTCAGACCGCGGAGCACCGCGCTTACGATGTCGCCCAAGCGTGAACCGCCCAGCGCAGTTGTCACTAAGTCACCCGCCTCGGCGAACCTGCGGCGTACGAACCACTGGGACGTCGAGGTCCTTTATTTTCTTGCGCAACGTATTGCGATTGAGCCCCAGGAGACGGGCAGCGCGCAACTGATTCCCGCGCGTTGCCCCTAAGGCCAGCGACAGGAGCGGCCGCTCGACCTCGGAAATGACACGATCGTACATGCCGTCCGGCGGCAGCCGGTCACCGTGGGCGGCGAAGAGGGCCTGCAAGTGGCGATCCATGGCGTCGGTCAGGGAGGCGTCGGCTTGGGCCGGCCCGGCGCTGGTGGGTTCGAATTCCGGCGCCTGGACCGCGTCAGCGAGCTCAGACTCGATGGTCTCGACGCCGATCACCTCTTCGGAATAGAGCGCAGACAGGCGGCGAACCAGATTTTCCAGCTCGCGCACGTTGCCCGGCCAGCGATGCTGGCGCAGGCGCGCCATGGCGTCCGTGGACAATACCTTGGTCGGCAGCCCGTCCATGGTCGCTGCGCGTAGGAAATGGTTGGCCAGCTCAGGAATGTCGTCGAGACGCTCGCGCAGCGGCGGCAGTCGGATCGGCACAACGTTGAGGCGGTAGAACAGATCTTCGCGGAACAGCCCTTGCTGGATCAGGCGACGGAGATCGCGATGAGTGGCGGCAACGATGCGGACATTGGCCTTGATCGGCGTCCGGCCGCCGACCGTCATGTATTCGCCTTCCTGCAGGACGCGCAGCAGGCGGGTCTGCGCCTCGGGCGGCATGTCGCCGATCTCGTCGAGGAACAGCGTGCCGCCGGAGGCCTGTTCGAATTTGCCCGATGACCGCTGCACGGCGCCGGTGAAGGCTCCGCGTTCGTGGCCGAACAATTCGCTTTCGATCAGCTCACGTGGGATGGCGGCCATGTTGAGGGCCACGAAAGGTCCCTTGCGGCGCTTGCCGTAGTCGTGCAGTGCCCGCGCGACCAGCTCCTTGCCTGTACCCGATTCGCCCGACACCATCACCGTGAGGTCGGTCGACATCAGGCGTGCCAGGGCGCGGTAGATTTCCTGCATGGCAGCCGACCGCCCGATCAGCGGCAGGCGTTCGCTCTCCTCCGGCGGATGCGCGCCACGCGGCATCGAGGCGGCAGGTGCCGAGAGCGCGCGATTCACCACCGAGACCAGCTCGTTGAGATCGAACGGCTTGGGCAAATATTCGAAGGCCCCGCGTTCGGTGGCGCGCACCGCCGTCAGGAGCGTCGACTGGGCGCTCATCACGATGATGCGCAGATCCGGCCGCAGCTTGCGGATGCGCGGCACGAGATCGAGGCCGTTCTCGTCCGGCATGACGACGTCGGTGATGACGAGTTGGCCCTCACCTTCCTGGACCCATTGCCACAGCGTCGCGGCAGTGCCGGTGCTGCGCACCGTGTGGCCCTGGCGTCCCAGCGCCTGATGCAGCACCGTCCGGATCGCGCGATCGTCGTCGGCGATAAGAATTGTCGCAGTAGGGCTCATGGAGCGGTCTGTGGGAATTGCATCGGCAGCATCACCCGGAAGGTTGTTCGGCCGGGCTCGCTGTCGAATTCGATGGCCCCGCCGTGGTCGTTGATGATCTTGGCCACCAATGCAAGACCCAGGCCGGTTCCCGTCGGCTTGTTGGTCACGAAAGCGTCAAACATGTGAGCGCGGATCTCGTCGAGCACGCCGCGGCCGTTGTCGCGGACCGAAACGACGAGAGGCAGATTGACCCTCGCCTGCTGACCCGGTACCGCCAGCCTGAGGCCATGGCGGAATCCGGTCGAGAGTTCGATCTCGCGTTCGCCATTGCCCGGGGTTTCGCAGGCATTCTTCACCAGGTTGAGGAACACCTGGATGAGCTGGTCGCGATCGCCATGGACCTCGGGCAACGAAGGGTCGTAAGTCTCGATGAAGCGCACGCCCTTGCCGAAGCCGTTTTCGGACAGGCGGCGAACGTGATTGAGCACCTGGTGAATGTTGATCGGACCGCGATCGATCGGGCGGCCGTCCGCGAACGCCTCCATCCGGTCGACCAGCGCCACGATCCGGTCGGTTTCCTCGCAGATCAGGCTGGTCAGCTCGCGATCGCTGTCGGGGACCGACTGCTCAAGAAGCTGGGCGGCGCCGCGGATGCCCGACAATGGATTCTTGACCTCGTGCGCCAGCATGGCGGCCAGCGCACTCACCGAACGAGCAGCGCTGCGGTGCGACATCTGCCGGTCGATGTTGCGCGCGATGGTTTGCTCGACCAGAGACACCGCAATCAACCCGTCGCTGTCGGCGACTGGCGACAGGCGAAGTGCGCAGAACCGGGTCCCGATGCGAGGCGACGCCAGCGTGATACCGTTCTCCGCCACCGCGCCGCCGCTGATCTGGACCTGGTCGAGCAGCGAGAAGAGTGGTGTGTCTTCCGGCACGAACTCGTCCAGGGGATGGCCGACGAGGCGCGCGCGCCCGACCCCGAAGAACTGTTCGGCGGAAAGATTGGCGTATTGGATGAGCCGGCCGCTGTCGACCACCACGACCGCCTCGGACAGCGAATCGAGGATCGATGCGGAGAACAGCTCCGGCGACGAGTTGGAGCGCTTGAGCGGGCGCAAAGACATGCTAGGCCGCCTGCCGTTCCAGGGCGGGCAGGAAGAAGGCGGCGAGCATGGCCCGCACCTTGGCCGGATCGGGCTCGCGATTGACCGCGCCGCGGAAGTCGGCCGACGCCGGCAGGCCCTTGGAGTACCAGCCGAGGTGCTTGCGCGCCATGCGCACGCCGGTCTCGAGGCCATAGTGCTCGAGCATCGATTCATAGTGAGCGCGCACGGTGGCGTACTGCTCGGCGAGCGGCGGATCGGGAAGCCGTTCACCTGTACGTAGATAGTGGATGGCCTGGTTGAGAAACCAAGGCCGGCCATAGGCGCCGCGGCCGATCATGACGCCGTCCGCGCCCGATTGGGCCAATGCCTGATCGACGTCGTCGAGCGTGTTGATGTCACCGTTCACGATCACCGGCAGCTTCGTCGCGGCCTTGACGTTGGCGACGAACACCCAGTCGGCGTGGCCTTCGTAGAACTGGCACCGCGTGCGGCCGTGCACGGTCAGCATCCGGATGCCGCAAGCCTCGGCGATGCGCGCGAGATTGGGCGCATTGCGGTTGGTCTCATCCCAGCCCGTGCGCATCTTGAGCGTCACCGGCAGCTTCACGGCCTTGACCGTGGCTTCGAGGATCTTCGCGGCATGGACCTCGTCGCGCATCAGCGAGGAGCCGGCATGGCCGTTCACGACCTTCTTCACCGGGCAACCGAAGTTGATGTCGATGATGGCGGCGCCCCGGTCCTCGTTCAGCTTGGCGGCCTCAGCCATTACTTCGGGCTCGCAGCCAGCGAGTTGAACCGACATCGGGAATTCTTCAGGTGAATTCTTGGCCATCAGGAGAGTCTTGCGGTTCTCGCGCACCATGGCCGCCGAGGCGATCATCTCGGATACGACCAACCCGGCGCCGCCACGCTTGACCATCCGGCGGAACGGCATGTCGGTAACCCCCGACATCGGCGCCAGAATGATAGGGTCCTCAAGACGGACCGGACCGATATCGACAGGGTGGAGGCGCGGAACGCGGGCCATTTCTCTTGCTCAGTTAATAGGCATCTTGTGCAGTGCACAATAATTGAGCGAGCAATACCGGGTCCAGCCCCCTTCTGCAAGCTCGCGAAGTGCGCACCCCTTGTCGCAGTGTTATTAACCGGCGGTGCCCACCTGTACTGCCCTGATCGTGGCCGCCGGCCGCGGCAGCCGTTTTGGCGGCCCCCTGCCCAAGCAATATGCGCTTTTGGACGGCCAGCCGGTCCTGCGGCACACCCTCCGGGCGTTACAGGCCGCCCCCGGCATCAGCCGCATCCAGATCGTGATCGCCCCGGGCGACGAGCCTCACTACCAGGTCTCGACCGCCGGCTTCGACCTGCCGCCGCCGGTCCTGGGCGGCGCGAGCCGACAGCTTTCGGTGCTGAACGGACTGGCGGCACTAGCCGGCGCTCCGCCCGACTTCGTTGCCATTCATGACGGTGCTCGCCCTTTCGTTCGGCCCGCCGATTTTGCCAGCTGCCTTGCCGCAGCAGCGGCGCCGGGCATCGACGGCGCGATCCTGGGTATCGCGCTCGCAGATACGCTGAAGCGCGTCGCCGAACACGGTGTCATCTCCGAGACAGTCCCCCGCCACCATCTCTGGCGGGCGCAGACGCCCCAGGTCTTCCGTTTCGCGCCGTTGCTCCAGGCGCATCGTGCCGTCGCCGCCCTTGGCGCCGATGAGTCGACCGCCCTCACCGACGATGCCGCCGTCGCCGAACGAGCGGGCCTGAAAGTTGTCATGGTCTCCGGCAGCGGCGACAATCCGAAGATCACCACGGTCGAGGATCTGCAGCGGGCGTCGACGATGGAAACACGCACTGCATTTGGCTTCGACGTGCACGGCTTCGCGCCCGGCAACACCATCATGCTGGGCGGCATCGCCATCCCGCATACTCACACGCTCAGCGGCCATTCCGACGCCGATGTGGCGCTGCATGCGCTGACCGATGCCATCCTGGGCACCATCGGCGCCGGCGATATCGGCAAGCATTTCCCCCCGTCGGACCCGCAATGGCGCGGCGCCTCGTCGGATCGCTTCCTGCGTCACGCCGTCAGGCTACTCGCCGAGCGCGGCGGCCGGATCGTCCATCTCGATCTCACTGTAGTCTGCGAAGCTCCGCGCGTCGGCCCACACCGCGATGGGATGATCGACAGCATCGCCCGCATCGCCGGCATCGACCGCGACCGGGTGAGCGTGAAGGCGACGACAACGGAAGGACTGGGTTTCACCGGCCGTCGCGAAGGCATCGCTGCACAGGCGGTCGCGACCGTCGAAGTGCCCAGAAGGTAGAGGTTCGCATGTTCGATCACGAAATCAGGTCGGCGGCCGAGCACGTGCTGGTCGCCTGTCGGAAGCGCAAGCTGAAGGTCGTCACGGCAGAGTCCTGCACCGGCGGCCTGGTCGCTGCCGCCCTGACGGCCATCGCGGGCTCGTCCGACGTCGTCGAACGCGGCTTCGTCACCTACGCAAATGAAGCCAAGCGAGAGATGTTGGGCGTGTCCTGGGATGCGCTGCTCGGCCATGGCGCGGTGAGCGAACCGGTGGCTCGCGCAATGGCGGCAGGCGCCCTCACCCATTCCCAGGCCGACATTGCGGTATCGGTGACGGGTGTCGCCGGTCCGGGCGGCGGCAGCGACGAAAAGCCCGTTGGGTTGGTCCATCTGGCGGCCGTTCGGAAAGGCCACGAGCCGATTGCCGAGCGCCACATCTTCCCGGGCGATCGGGACGCGATCCGCCGCGTCTCGGTCCTTACCGCGCTTGCGATGCTGGCGTCGCTGGCCGAGCGCTAGGCTTGCCGTAGAGCTGGGTGGCGCGCGCCTCGAAGGCCGAGACCATTCGCCTGACAGCCTCCGCGAAGAGCAGGCGAACCGTCTGCTGCAGCAGCATCGAACGAAAGTCGAATTCGAGCTCGAAGTCGATCATCGTGCCGTGAGGATCGGGCAGAAACGTCCAGCGGCTGGTCAGCAGCCTGAACGGTCCCTCGATACCGGTCGTGTCGATGCGCGGCCCGGTGGGACAATCCGGCGCGAGTTCGACACGGGACACGAACTTCTCGTGGAAAGGCCCGAAGCCAATGGCCAGTTCGGCGATCTCGACCGTCGGACTCTCGCGCCGCCGGATGCGGCCGGCCTGGCACCACGGCAGGAACTCGGGATAGCGGGCAACGTCGGCCACGAGATCGAACAGCTGCATCGGCGCATGGCCGACCAGGCGACGTTCGGCATGACGGGTCGGCAAGGGTTGGTCAGGCCTGCGCCAGCGCGGCCAGCCGCGCCGACCGGGCGGCACGCAGTCGCGCAAAATCGTCGCCCGCGTGATAGCTCGACCGCGTGAGCGGCGATGCCGAGACCATCAGGAACCCCTTGGCGCGGGCGAGCCTCGTCAGTTCCTCGAATTCGGCCGGCGTCCAGAAGCGATCGATCGGCGCATGCTTGGGTGTGGGCTGCAGGTACTGGCCGACCGTCAGGAAGTCGACATCCGCCGCGCGCAGATCGTCCATCACCTGCAGGATTTCCTCGCGCGTCTCGCCGAGGCCCACCATCAGGCCGGACTTGGTGAACATCGATGGATCGATCTCCTTCACCTTCGCGAGCAGCTGCAGCGACGTGAAGTAGCGGGCGCCAGGCCGGATCGTCGGATAGAGCCGCGGCACCGTCTCGAGATTGTGGTTGAAGACGTCAGGCCGCGCCGCGACCACTGTCTCGATGGCGCCGGTCTTGCGCATGAAATCGGGTGTGAGGATCTCGATGGTCGTGTTGGGGGCCGAGACGTGCAGAGCCGCTATCACTTCGGCGAAATGCCCTGCCCCACCATCCTCCAGGTCGTCACGATCGACGGAGGTGACGACGACGTGGCCAAGGCCGAGCCTGCCGACAGCCTGGGCGATATTGGCCGGTTCGTGCGGATTGAGCGCGCCCGGCTTGCCGGTGGCGACGTTGCAGAAGGCGCAGGCCCGCGTGCAGGTCTCGCCCATGATCATGAAAGTGGCGTGCTTCTGCTTCCAGCACTCGCCGATGTTCGGGCAGGCCGCCTCTTCGCAGACCGTGGTCAGGCCAAACTCGCGCATCAGCCGCTTGGTCTCGGCATATTCCGGCGAGTTGGGGGCGCGCACGCGGATCCAGTCCGGCTTGCGCCGGATCGGGTTGTCCGGCCGGTGCGCCTTCTCGGGATGGCGTTCGGCTCGGCTCAGGGGGAATTTGTCGTGCGATCCGTCCATGACGACCTAGATATGGAGTGTCCGGCCGTAGGCCGCCAGTACCGACTCGTGCATCATCTCCGAGAGCGTCGGGTGCGGGAAAACCGTCGCCATCAGCTCGGCCTCGGTGGTCTCCAGTGTCTTGGCGATGCTGTAGCCCTGGATCAGCTCGGTGACTTCGGCGCCGATCATGTGGGCGCCGAGCAACTCGCCGGTCTTGGCGTCGAAGATCGTCTTGATGAAGCCCTCGGGCTCACCCAGGGCAATCGCCTTGCCGTTGCCGATGAACGGGAACTTGCCGACCTTGAGCTGCAGGCCCTTGGCCTTGGCGGCGGCCTCGGTCAGGCCGATGCTGGCGACCTGCGGCTGGCAGTAGGTGCAGCCCGGGATGTTCTCGGTCTTCATCGGGTGTAGGCCCTTCACGCCGGCGATCTTCTCGACGACCAGCACACCCTCATGCATCGCCTTATGAGCGAGCCACGGCGGCCCCGCGACGTCACCAATAGCATAGACGTTAGGCTCGCCTGTAAATCCCCACTGGTCGATCACAATGTGGGTCTTCTCGACCTTCACCTTGGTGCCTTCGAGGCCGAGGTTCTCGACATTGCCAACGATGCCGACGGCGCTGATCACACGGTCGACGATGATCTGCTCGGCCTTGCCGCCGACCGTGATGGTGGCCGTGACGTTGTTGGCGCCCTTCTTCAGGTTCGACACGGTGGCGCTCGTGAGAATCTTCATGCCCTGTTTCTCGAAGGCGCGCTTGGCAAAGGCCGACACCTCGGCGTCTTCGACAGGCAGGATGCGGTCCAGCACCTCGCAGACCGTCACCTCGGCGCCCATGGTGCGGTAGAAGCTCGCGAACTCGATGCCGATCGCGCCGGAGCCGATCACCAGCAGCGACTTCGGGAACTCCGGCGGCACCATCGCTTCCTTGTAGCTCCAGACCAGCTTGCCGTCGGTCTCGAGGCCCGGAAGTTGACGCGCGCGGGCGCCGGTGGCGAGGATCACGTTCTTGTAGGTGAGCGTGGCGTTGCTCTTATCTTTCAGCGCGACAGCGAGCTTGCCCGCACCCGCGAGCTTGGCAGCGCCATCGAACACCGTGATCTTGTTCTTCTTCATCAGCATCGAGACGCCGCCGCTCAGCTGGTTCGCCACTTTGCGCGACCGCTCGACGATCTTCTTGGCGTCGAACGAGACGTCCTTCACCGATAGGCCATACGTGTCAGCATGCTTGATCAGGCTGTAGACTTCTGACGTGCGCAGCAGTGCCTTGGTTGGAATGCAGCCCCAGTTGAGGCAGACACCGCCCATATGCTCGCGCTCGACGATGGCCGTCTTGAGTCCAAGCTGAGCCGCACGGATAGCGGCGACGTAACCGCCCGGCCCGCCGCCGACCACGATGATGTCGAAATTGGTTTCGGCCACGGCTCGCTCCTAGGCCAGCATCGCGGCCGGCTGCTCGACATAGGCACGCAGCGTCTGGAGGTACTGGGCTCCCATCGCACCGTCGACGACGCGATGATCGACCGCCAGCGTGCAGTTCATCATGTTGCGCACGACCATCTCGCCCTTGCGCACGACCACGCGCTCCTCGCCCGCACCGACGGCCAGGATCATGGCCTGAGGCGGGTTGATGATGGCGGCGAAGTCCTTCACGCCGAACATGCCGAGGTTGGAAATGGTGAAGCCGCCGCCCTGGAACTCTTCCAGTTTCAGCTTGCCGACCTTGGCACGGGCGGCCAGGTCCTTCATCTCCACCGCGATCTGGGCCAGGCCCTTCATGTCGGCGTTGCGCACGATCGGCGTGATCAGGCCGCGGTCGGTGGCGACGGCGACCGAGATGTCGACCGCGCCGTACTGGATCATCTCGTCCTCGGTCCACGAGGCGTTGCATTCCGGATGGTCACGCAGCGCCTTGGCACAGGCCTTGATCACCATGTCGTTGACCGAGACCTTGGCGCCCTTCTTTTCGGTCACCGCGTTGATCGCCTGACGTGCGGCCAGCAGGGCATCGATTTCGAGTTCCACCGTCAGGTAGAAGTGCGGGACCTGCTGCTTGGACTCGAGCATGCGCCGCGCGATCACCTTGCGAATCGAGGTGTGCGGGATGCGCGTGTCGCCCGGGGCCGCCAGGATCGGCTGCGGCGTGAAGGCCGGTGCCGCCTTGGGCGCAGGTGCCGCGGCGGGCGCCGCTCCCGGCTTGGCCTGCTCGACGTCGGCCTTGACGATACGTCCGCCCGGACCGCTGCCCGTGATCCTGGAGAGATCGAGGCCCTTCTCGGCCGCGATGCGCCTGGCGAGCGGCGAGGCGAAGACGCGGGCGCCCGAAGGGGCCGCCGCGGCGACGGGTGCAGTCGGTGCGGCAGGTGCGGGCGTCGCGGGCTTGGCAGCAGCAGGTGTCGCTGCGGTGGGTGCCGCTGCGGGAGCCGCAGGAGCAGCGGGCGTGCCAGCAGTTACCGCCTTCTCGCCTTCCTCCAGGAGGATGGCGATGACGGCGTTCACCTTCACGCCTTCCGTTCCTTCGGGCACGACGATCTGGCCGACGCGGCCTTCATCGACGGCCTCGACTTCCATGGTTGCCTTGTCGGTCTCGATCTCGCACATCACCTGCCCGGACTTGACCGTGTCGCCCACTTTCACATGCCATTTGGCGAGTTTGCCCTCCGTCATGGTCGGCGACAGCGCGGGCATCAGGATATTGATGGACATGGTCCTGACCTCCCCGCGTCAGCGATTGCAGACCGCGCGGGCGGCCTCGACGATGTTGCTCGATTGCGGCAGCGCCATCTTCTCGAGGTTGGCCGCATACGGCAGCGGCACATCGAGGCCCGCGACACGCTTCACCGGCGCATCGAGCCAGTCGAACGCATGCTCCATGACGATGGCGGCGAGCTCCGAGCCGATGCCGGCGAAGGGCCAGCCCTCCTCGGCCGATACGAGGCGATTGGTCTTCTTCACCGATGTGACGATCGTCTCGGTATCGAACGGCCGCAGGCTGCGAAGGTTGATGACCTCGGCATCGATGCCCTGTTTGGCTAGTTCCTCGGCCGCCTGCAGCGCCTTTCCGACCATGATCGAGAAGGCCACGATGGTGACGTCCTTCCCGACCCGCTCGACCTTGGCCTTGCCGATCGGCAGGACGAAGTCGGGGTCTTCCGGCACGTCGAAGGATTGGCCGTAGAGGATTTCGTTCTCGAGGAAGATCACCGGATTGGGATCGCGGATGGCGGCCTTGAGCAGGCCCTTGGCATCGGCGGCGCTCCATGGCGCCACGACGCGCAGGCCCGGCACATGGGCGTACCAGCTCGCGTAGCATTGCGAATGCTGGGCCGCGACGCGGGAGGCAGCGCCATTGGGACCGCGAAACACGATCGGGCAGGTCATCTGGCCGCCGGACATGTAATGCGTCTTGGCGGCCGAGTTGATGATCTGGTCCATCGCCTGCATGGCGAAGTTGAAGGTCATGAACTCGACGATCGGCTTCAGGCCCCCGAACGCTGCACCGACACCGAGGCCGGCAAATCCATGCTCGGTGATCGGCGTGTCGATGACACGTTTGGCGCCGAACTCTTCCAGCAGGCCCTGGCTGATCTTGTAGGCACCTTGGTACTGAGCGACCTCCTCGCCCATCAGGAAGACCTTGCCGTCCTTGCGCATTTCCTCGGCCATCGCGTCGCGCAACGCCTCGCGCACCGTGATGTGGACGGTCTTGCCTTTCCACTCAGGCTCGGCGGCAACCGAAGCAACAGCCGGCGCGGCAGGTGCAGAGCTTGCTGCCGGAGCCGGAGTTGCCGGCGCTTCCGCCTTGGGCGTCGAGGCCGGTGCCGCCCCTGGTGCGGCCTTCGCGGCATCTTCCGCGCTCTCGCCCTCTCCGGCGAGCAGGCAGATCGGCGTGTTGACCGCCACGCCCTCGGCCCCCTCCTCGATCAGGATCTTGGCGACGGTACCTTCGTCGACCGCCTCGACTTCCATGGTCGCCTTGTCGGTCTCGATCTCGCAGAGCACCTGACCCGACTTCACGACGTCACCCACCTTGACGTGCCACTTGGCGAGCTTGCCCTCGGTCATGGTCGGCGATAGCGCAGGCATCAGAACCTGAATGGACATGAATCAGGCTCCAACCAGAATGTCGGTCCACAGCTCGGCCGGATCCGGCTCGGGACTGTGCTGGGCGAACTCTGCAGCATCGTTCACGATCTTGCGCAGTTCGGTGTCGATCGCCTTCAGCGCCGCCTCGTCGACGATCTTGCTGTCGAGCAGGCGCTTGCGCAGGTGATCGATCGGATCGCGTTCGTTGCGATACTTGTCGACTTCTTCCTTGGTGCGGTACTTGGCCGGATCGCTCATCGAATGGCCGCGATAGCGATAGGTCTGCATTTCGAGGATGTAGGGCCCTGCCCCGCTGCGTGCGTGCTCGATGGCCTTCTCGCCGGCGGCGCGAACCGCCAGCACGTCCATGCCATCGACGCGCTCGCCCGGAATGCCGAACGCCTCGCCGTGGCGATAGAGTTCGGTAGTCGCTGAGGCGCGCTCGACCGACGTGCCCATGCCGTAGTGATTGTTCTCGATGATGTAGACGACCGGCAGCTTCCAGAGGGCGGCCATATTCATGGCCTCATAGACTTGGCCCTGGTTGGCGCTGCCGTCGCCGAAGTAGGTGAGCGAGACGTTTTTGGCGCCGTTGTATTTGTGCGCGAAGGCCAGGCCCGTGCCGATCGGCACCTGGGCGCCGACGATGCCGTGGCCGCCGTAAAAGCTCTTTTCGCGGCTGAACATGTGCATCGAGCCGCCCTTGCCCTTGGAATAGCCGCCGCTGCGGCCGGTCAGCTCGGCCATGACGCCCTTTGGGTCCATGCCACAGGCCAGCATGTGGCCATGGTCTCGATACGAGGTGATGACGGCGTCCTTGTCCCGCACATTGGCCTGCATGCCGACCACGACGGCTTCCTGGCCGATGTAGAGGTGGCAGAAGCCACCGATGAGGCCCATGCCGTAGAGCTGTCCCGCCCGCTCCTCGAAGCGGCGGATGAGGAGCATGTCGCGATAGTAGGACTTGAGCTCTTCGGCACTCGTGCTGTTGTCGCCGGGCCCGGATGACTTGGGGGACGCCTTCGATTTGACGGGAAGAGATTCGACCTTCGGCTTAACGGCCGGCTTCGCCATTGCATTCCCCTCGGTAGCCCCGCTCCGGCTTATAGCATCGCTCATGCCGATGTGGTTGATCTAGCAGGAAAAACCAGATTGCAGCCGAGTGCGCCGCAGCAATTGAGCGATTGTTTGCAAACGAACCGATGCGCCGGACAGTTTCTTTCGGCAGATCGCTTTGCGGTCTCTCTTCAGCGTGTTGGCGTGAAGATAATCGTGTCGTCCTTGCGCGCAAAGTTGAGAAGGATACGCGCGCGCTCATCCAGCATGTCTGGGTCCAGACTCTGGTTGCGCAGTGCCGCCACCCGCCGCTCCCAGATCTTCCGCGTCGCCTCGGCTTCGGCGAGATTCTGTTCGGCGACCAGAACTTCGCGTTGAAGGTGGGCCATGGCCAGCAAACCGCGATCACCATTCACGAGGTGGTAACCGAAATAGCCAAACACCGTCGCAAAGACGATGGGAGCCAAAATCTGACGCGGTCTCAACAACATATGCTGCGTTCCTGCTTCCATATGGCAACATGTTGTGGTCCGAAGTCAAGAATTTTCGTTTATTTCAAAGGCCTTAGCGCCAGCCAGAGGCCGCCCAGCACGGCGGTCACCGGACCGAGGGCCAGGAACATCGCGACGAGTGTCGGTGGCGCATGGCCCAGCGCAGTCAATGATATATCAGGCGCGTAGAATCGAGGTCCCGGCGTAGCGCCCCTGGGTGCCGAGTTGCTCCTCGATGCGCAGGAGCTGGTTGTACTTGGCCAGCCGGTCCGAGCGCGACAGCGATCCGGTCTTGATCTGACCGCAGTTGGTGGCGACCGCGAGGTCGGCGATCGTGGCGTCCTCGGTCTCGCCCGAGCGATGCGACATTACCGCGCCGTAGCTGGCGTTCCGCGCCATCGCCACCGCGTCCATGGTCTCAGTCAACGTGCCGATCTGGTTAACCTTGATCAGGATGGCGTTGGCCAGGCCATCCTTGATGCCGTCGGCGAGACGCTTGGGATTGGTCACGAACAGATCGTCGCCCACGAGCTGGATCTTCTTGCCGAGCTTGTCGGTGATGACCTTCCAGCCCTTCATGTCGTCCTCGGCCATGCCGTCCTCGATCGACACGATCGGGAAGCGCTTCACGAGATCGGCGTAGTAGTCGACCATGCCGACGGCATCGAACGACTTGCCCTCGCCTTCCATCTCGTACTTGCCCTTCTTGAAGAACTCGGTCGAGGCTGGATCGAGCGCCAGCATGATGTCGACGCCGGGCTTGTAGCCCGCCTTCTCTATCGCCTTCATGACGAAAGTCAGCGCCTCGTCGGCCGTCGCGAGGTTCGGCGCAAAACCGCCCTCGTCGCCGACATTGGTGTTGTGGCCCGCATCCTTAAGCTGGCCACGCAGTGCATGGAACACCTCCGAACCCATGCGCAGGGCGTCGGCGAAGCGCGCAGCCTTCACCGGCATGATCATGAATTCCTGGATGTCGATCGGATTGTCGGCGTGGGCGCCGCCGTTGATGATGTTCATCATCGGCACCGGCAGCATCGAGGCCTGGCTGCCACCGACATAGCGGTAAAGCGGCAGGCCGCTGTCCATGGCCGCCGCCTTGGCGACGGCGAGCGAGACGCCCAGGATCGAGTTGGCACCGAACCGCCCTTTGTTGGGCGTGCCGTCGAGCTCGATCATCGCCCGGTCGATCTTGATCTGGTCCAGCGCGTCGAGGCCGGACAGCAGGTCCATGATCTCGGCATTCACCGCGGCGACGGCCTTGAGCACGCCTTTGCCGCCATAGCGCTTCTTGTCGCCGTCGCGCAGTTCGACCGCCTCGTGGGCGCCGGTCGAGGCACCCGAGGGCACGGCGGCACGGCCCATCGCGCCGCTTTCGAGTTCGACTTCGACCTCGACCGTGGGATTGCCCCGGCTGTCGAGGATTTCGCGGGCGCGGATTTCGGTAATGGCGCTCATCGGGAAGAACTCCTTTAATGGGGCGCGGATTGTCTAGCCGCGCCTCACGCGCGGAGCAAGTGACGGAGGCATGAAGCCTTTCTATAATGCGGGCATCATTTTGGGAGTGACGGCCATGCCCGATCAGAGCCACGTCCATCAGAGCATCGCTTCGGTGGAGCAGCGCGTCGATGCCATCCAGGCTGCGTTCGACGAGCGCGGCATGAAGCCCCGCGAATTCATCGCCGAGTTCAAGCACCTGGCCGAGGAGGAATGGGTTCCCGAAAACGGCGCCCGCGTCGTGGCCAAGGCGTGGACCGACCCGGCCTTCAAACAGCGCCTGCTCGCAAACGGACGCAATGCGGTCGCCGAACTCGGGCTCAGCATGCCGCCTCATCACCGCCATCTCGTGGTGCTGGAGAATACGCCGGAAGTGCACAACGTCATCTGCTGCACGCTGTGCTCGTGCACGGCCTTTTCGATCATCGGCCTGCCACCGGACTGGTACAAGGACCTGGAGTATCGCGCCCGCGTCGTGCGCCAGTCCCGGACCGTGCTCAAGGAAATGGGCTTGGACCTGCCTCCCGAGATGGAGATCAGGGTCTGGGATACCACGGCCGACACCCGCTACATGGTGCTGCCCGTGCGCCCGGTCGAGACGGTTGGCTGGTCCGAGAAGAAGCTTGCCAAGCTCGTGACCAAGGATTCGATGATCGGCGTGTCGCGCCTGTAGGAACGAGGAGCGAACTATGGACGGCATGCATGATCTCGGCGGCAAGCAGGGCTTCGGCCGCATCCGCTATTCACTGAACGCCCAGACTTTTCACGAGCCGTGGGAGAAGCGGGTCAACGCCCTCTACTCGCTCGCGGTCAAGCTCGGCATCTTCAACATGGACGAGTATCGCCACGCCATCGAGCGCATGGAACCGCGCCACTATCTGTCGGCCAGCTACTACGAACGCTCGCTCACCAGCCTGGCGACGCTCTGTGTCGAGAAGGGCATCCTCACGCGCGAGGAGTTAGAACGCCGCGCCCAGGGTGCCTTCCCGCTTTCGACGCCCAGTGCGCCGGGCCGTTCGAACGTGACGGCGCGCGAACACTTCAAGCCCGGCGACCGGGTCAGGGTAAAGACCGACCACGTGCCTGGCCATGTTCGTATGCCCGGATACATCCGCGGCAAGACCGGCGTCGTGGTGAACGAATCGCCGGCCTATCCTTTCCCTGATGCCCATGCGCACGGCGTGAAGGCCGCCGACGAGCCGACGTTCGACGTGCGCTTCAGCACCGAGGAGCTTTGGCCGAATTCAGCCGATCCGGCCTTCGTTCATGTCGGGGTATTCCAGAGCTATCTGGAGCGGGTCGCCTAGCGCCAGGCGCTCTTCAGCGCCTGATCGGTCTTCCACTTTTCGACGGCGGCGACGTCGTCGCAAGAGTAAGCCTGGGTGTTCTTGCGGGGCGTGCCCTCGATCCACGCGAAGACCAGGCATTGCCGGTAGGTGTCGGTGCCCTGCTTGGTGTCGAACCTGATCTCCGCCGTCGCCGCCGCTCCGGCTTTGGCATCGCCGTAGTCCTCGATCGCGGGCGCAATCTCTCCCACCGACCGTCCTGCCGCCTTGTTGTCGGCGTACCATTTGGCGAAGGCCGCGAATTGCTCACCCGCAGCCCCCTTGCCGTCGGCGGCGACATAGGCCTTGAGGTCGCGGATCAGAGATTGCGCGGCGGCATCGGCCTTGGGCTCAGCGGCCTTCCGGCGCTCCGCCAGCCTGTCGCGCAGTGCCTTCAACGCATCGGCGTTCGAGGGCGTCGCCGACGTTGGCGCCGCGGCCTGCGTTGACGGCTCGATCCGCCGGATCGGAGCCCTCGCCGCCTCGGCGTTGAGTTGCTGGGCCTCGGCCGGCGTCAGTTTGCCGACGACTGTCGTGCCTCGTCCCTTCTGCCAATCGCCGATCGCCTTCACGGTGGCTTCAGACTGCAAGTTGCCGTCGATTGGACCATTGTACTTATCGAGCGTGCGCAGCGATTCCTGCAGGCGCTTGCGATCGGCCTCCGGGCTCTGCAGTACCGTCGTGTAGTCAGGCGGAGCCGCAGGTCGGGTCGCGGCGACAGGCGCGCCACCCCCCGTCCCGGGACCGGGCGCAGGGGCTGCTCCGCCGCCCGCCGCGCATCCCGCCGGATTCTGGAAGCAGCGTTCGACTTCACCGGCGCTCTGCCCCAACGCAGTCGCCGGCAGGAGCATGGTGAGGCCCAGCATGAGCAGCGCGCGGCGCATGTCAGATGCCGCCATAGGTGTTGACGGCAAGTTGTGCCGGCAGCCCGATCACCATCACGATCGGCAGGCCGCGAGAGGTCTGGCCGCGGGCGACGATGTGGTCGTTGGGTGCGCCCATTTTGCGCTCGTAGCTGCCGTTGCCGCTGAACTTGCCGCCGAAGCACGACAGCGAGAACTTGCCGCTGCTCGGCCCTTCATTGGTGAAGGTGCCGTCGCAGACCTGCTCGGCACGCACGTTCTCGATGGAGAATGTGACCGATCGGTCGCGTCCGATCAGGGCGCCGTAGCGCGCCACGCCGTTCAGGCGCGCAACGTTGCCGCTGTTGTCGCGATAGAAGATCGAAGTCGGTCCGTAGGAATCATCCGGCAGCGTGTCGCGTGGTACGACGTAGACGTCATCGCTGATCACGACCTTGCACTGGCAGTTCACACTGTAGTTCTCGCCGAGCGATCCCAGCTCGGCCAGCCGGCGGTTGCAGTTCGACAGCGCCACCTGCTGCACTTCGCTCTCACTCATCTGCCCTCTCGAATAGGAGTCGGCATAGAGGAAGGCGCACTGCCGCGGCATCGGCACAGCGACGACCTTGTGGCTGGCCGCCATCGTCTCGGTGTTGACCCAGTAGCGATCCGCCATCTGGTTGAAGCGCAGGAAAATCGGATCGCGCCGCTCTGCCTTGCCGTAGGGCGACTGCGCAGCGGTCTGGGCGCCGGCGCCAGCAGGGAGCAAGGAGGCGGCAAACAGTAAGAGCAGGAGGGTGCGGATCATGGAAACGATCTTGCTCCGAAAAACATGACCGAAATACGACCTGACGGCGGGAATTCCCGCCCAATCACACCAGCCGGCTCTGCTTCTTGGCCGCCCCGATGAACGAGGTGAAGAGCGGATGGGGAGCAAACGGCCGCGATTTGAGTTCGGGATGGTACTGCACGCCCAGGAACCAGGGGTGCCCGGGGATTTCCACGACTTCCGGCAGGACGCCGTCGGGCGACATGCCGGAAAACCGCAGGCCGACCTGCTCCAGCCGGTCCTTGTAGTTGACGTTCACCTCGTAGCGGTGCCGGTGGCGCTCGCTGATCACGTCCTGGCCGTAAATTTCGTGCGCCATGGTTCCCGGCCGAAGGTGCGCCGCGTAGGATCCCAGGCGCATCGTGCCGCCGAGGTCGCCCGCCGCGTCCCGCTTCTCGACTTGGTTGCCCTTGATCCACTCCGTCATCAGGCCGACCACCGCGTCCTCGCATGGCCCGAACTCCGTCGACGAGGCGCCCTCGAGGCCGAGCAGGTTGCGCGCCGCCTCGATCACCGCCATCTGCATGCCGAAGCAGATGCCGAAGAACGGCACCTTGCGCTCGCGGGCGAACTTCACCGCGTGGATTTTGCCTTCGGTGCCGCGCTCGCCGAATCCACCGGGCACGAGGATGCCGTGCACATGCTCGAGATGCGACACAGCGTCGTCGCGTTCGAAGATCTCGGAATCCATCCACTCGAGGCCGACCTTCACGTTGCTGGCGAAGCCGCCGTGCGTCAGCGCTTCCGACAGCGACTTGTAGGCGTCGAGCAGTACCGTGTACTTACCGACGACGGCGATGGTCACCTTGCCTTCCGGCTCGCGCACCGAGCGTACGACCCCGCGCCAACGATCAAGGTTCGGCTCTTCTTCCGCCGGGAGTCCAAAATAGCGGCAGACTTCGCGATCGAATCCCTGGTCGTGGTAGGCGATCGGCACCTGATAGATCGTGTCGACGTCGCGGGCCTCGATCACGCGCTCCTGCTTGACGTTGCAGAACAACGCGATCTTACGGCGTTCGTTGACCGGGATTTCCTTGTCGCCGCTGCGGCACACCAGCAGGTCGGGCTGGATACCGACGCTCAGCAGCTCCTTGACTGAGTGCTGCGTCGGCTTGGTCTTGAGTTCGCCCGCCGTCGGCACCCACGGCAGCAGAGTCAGGTGAATGTACATTACCCTTTCGCGGCCAACTTCGTTGCCAACCTGGCGGATGGCTTCCAGGAACGGCAGGCTTTCGATGTCGCCGACCGTGCCGCCGACCTCGATCAGGACGAAATCCTCCCGGTCGACGTCGGTGAGTACGAACTCCTTGATCGCGTCGGTGATGTGCGGAATTACCTGCACCGTCGCGCCGAGGTACTCGCCACGTCGCTCCCGGGCAATCACGCCGGAGTAAATCCGGCCCGTCGTGATGTTGTCGGCCTGTTTGGCATCGACACCTGTGAAGCGTTCGTAGTGCCCGAGATCAAGATCGGTTTCGGCCCCGTCGTCGGTGACGAAGACCTCGCCGTGCTGGTAGGGGCTCATCGTCCCCGGATCGACATTGAGGTACGGATCGAGCTTGCGCAGCCTGACCCGATAGCCACGAGTCTGCAGCAGCGCACCCAGCGCCGCCGACGAAAGACCCTTACCAAGCGAGGAAACCACGCCGCCCGTTATGAAGATAAAGCGCGTCATGGGCCTACAGCATACTAAACCTTGTTGACCCCAGCCATGGGGAT
>LNFM01001795.1_pt1 | contig 47071 bp, 44 predicted proteins | sample 596031 | NCBI WGS metagenome assembly LNFM01 (sample SAMN04254537, study PRJNA301005) | activated carbon metagenome | isolation source: dual media filters at the Ann Arbor, Michigan drinking water treatment plant | place: USA: Ann Arbor
CCCCTCCGCAAGCGGGGGGAGGGGAACGGAGCCCCTTCCGTCGGGACGGGAGCTTCAAGGGCTCCCGCTTCTCGAATGCGCGCCATCCCCTCCCCCCGCTTGCGGAGGGGAGGGGTCAGGGGGGGGGGGATCATCGGGTATTGGAACGTCAGCCGGCGGCCCGGCTCCGTGCCGCGACCGCTCGTTCACACCAGCCCCGCCGCCTTCGCGATACGGTACTGCCCCGCGAAGGCGGCGTCGGCCGGCGCCGTCTCGTGCGCGATGCCGAGCACGTCCAGGGCCGCCGCGTAGCGCGCCGCCAGCGCCTCGCCGCCGACGATCACCACTGGCCCGCCGACGTCCGGCGCGAAACTCCGCGCTTCCGCGATCTCCGTGCCGATCATGAGGCCCGACAGCCGCTCCGCCGTTTCGCTGGCCGGGAAATCGCCCATCAGGCTTCCGGCCCGCTGGCGAAACAGTTTGCCGAGGAGGCCGGCGCCGCCCTCCGCCGAGCCGACGGCGACACCGGCGGCGAAGGCTCCCGGCGCCTCGACCCGATCCGCCGTCGTCAGCTTCAGCACCGTGTGGTCCCTCAGCGCGGCGAAGGCGTCTCCCGTCATGGCCGAGCGGAAAGCGGTGATCCTCCCGCTGTCGATCCGGACCCATTTCGAATGGGTGCCGGGCATGACCGCGAGTCGCTTCCCCGCCAGGGCGAGCCCGGCGATCTGCGTCTCTTCGCCGCGCATCACGTCGGGCGTGCCGTCCGGGTTGCGGTAGGAGAGGCCGGTGATGAGCGCGACGCGCCGGCCGCCTGCGGTGGTGAGGCGCGTCAGGGCCCCGGCGAGGTCGTCGGCACCCGCCGGGCAGGGGAGGTAGGGCGTCTCCACCCAGCCGGTGCGGCTCGTCACCATTCCCGACGCCGTCACCGGCAGGGTCGCCGCCGCGTCCCAGCCGGCGATGGCGCGCTCCAGAACGCCCTCGAAATCGCGGTCCGTCACCGAGAGCAGCCCGTCGCCGGAGGCCCGCCTGTCGATGATCCCGCCATCCCCGTCCATCAGCGCGGCGCGGAAGGAGGTGGTGCCCCAGTCGATCCCGATCAGCTTCGCCGTGCCCATCCGTCCTCCCCGACCTCCCTGGCGCATGGCCTGCTCACGGGTTGTCCCCTTGCATGCGCGGGCGGCGTCGATTTAATCGCCGCCGCACTATACGACAGTCGGCTCCTCACCCAGCGCAGATATCGCCCATGTCCCATGACCTCGCCGTCGCCCGCGCCGCGACCCTCCGTCCGATCGCCGCGGTGGCGGAGGCGGCGGGCATCCCCGTCGAGGCGCTGGAGCCCTACGGCAAGCACATCGCCAAGCTCGACGCCGGCTATCTCGCGGGGCTGAAGGACAGGCCGGACGGCAAGCTGGTTCTCGTCACTGCCATCAACCCGACGCCCGCCGGAGAGGGCAAGACGACCACCACGGTCGGCCTCGGCGACGGCCTCAACCGCATCGGCAAGCGCACCGTCATCGCCCTGCGCGAGCCCTCGCTCGGACCGGTTTTCGGCACCAAGGGTGGCGCAACCGGTGGCGGCAAGGCCCAGGTCCTGCCCATGGAGGCGATCAACCTCCATTTCACCGGCGACTTCCACGCCATCACCTCGGCCCACAACCTGCTCGCCGCCCTCGTCGACAACCACGTCTACTGGGGCAATGCGCTGGGCATCGACACCCGCCGCATCGTCTGGCGCCGCGTGCTCGACATGAACGACCGGGCCCTGCGCTCCATCGTCAACGGCCTCGGCGGCGCCGGCAACGGCTATTCCCGCGAGGACGGCTTCGACATCACGGTGGCCTCCGAGGTCATGGCCTGTTTCTGCCTCGCCGACGACCTCGCCGACCTTGAGGCGCGCCTCGCCCGCATCGTCGTCGCCTATACCCGCGAGAAGAAGCCGGTCACCGCCGGCCAGCTCAACGCCGCCGGCGCCATGACGGCGCTGCTCAAGGACGCGATCAAGCCGAACCTCGTCCAGACCATCGAGGGCTCGCCCGCCTTCATCCACGGCGGTCCCTTCGCCAACATCGCCCACGGCTGCAACTCCGTCATCGCCACCCGCGCCGCCCTGAAGCTCGGCGACTACGTGGTGACCGAGGCCGGCTTCGGCGCCGATCTCGGGGCGGAGAAGTTCTTTGACATCAAGTGCCGCAAGGCGGGCCTGAAGCCGGCTGCGGCGGTGATCGTCGCCACGGTCCGCGCGCTCAAGATGAACGGCGGCGTCGCCAAGGCCGATCTCGCGCGTGAAAACATCGACGCGCTCCGCGCCGGCATCGTCAATCTCGGCCGCCACGTTGAGAACGTCCGCGCCTTCGGCGTGCCGGTCGTCGTCGCCATCAACCACTTCACCACCGACACGGCGGCCGAGCACCAGCTCATCGCCGACATCTGCCGGGACGAGTTCGGCGTCGAGGCGGTGCAGTGCCGCCATTGGGCCGACGGTGCGGCCGGTGCGGAAGAGCTCGCCCGCAAGGTCGTGGCGCTCTGCGAGGGCGGCACCGCCCATTTCCAGCCGATCTATCCGGACAGCCTGTCGCTCGAGGGCAAGATCCTCTCCATCGCCACCCGCATCTACCGCGCCGACGACATCGCCGTCGCGCCCAAGGCGGCGGCCGACCTCAAGGCCTTCGAGGCCGCCGGCTACGGCCACCTGCCGGTCTGCATGGCGAAGACCCAGTACTCATTCTCCGCCGATCCGACCCTCCTCGGCGCGCCGACCGGCCATACGATTCCGGTCCGCGAGGTCAGGCTATCGGCCGGCGCGGGTTTCGTGGTGGCGATCTGCGGGGACATCATGACCATGCCGGGCCTGCCGAAACTGCCGGCGGCCGAGGCGATCCATGTGAGCGCGGACGGGCTGATCGAGGGGCTGTTCTGAGGGGGTCGAACTGCCGATCGCGCCCCGGCTGAAGAATGCACCACCCGCACCCTCCCCTTTGCAAGGGGAGGGGGGCTTCGATGTCGCTCCCCTGTTGCAACGGCGGGGCCTGGCCCGACCGTTCGGCCAATGCCGCGCGGCAGTAGTCTCCCTCCCCTTGCAAAGGGGAGGGTGAGGGTGGGGCCTCGTGGCCTGACTATCCCGCGCTTGGATGCCAAACGGGCGCGAAGCCCTCGTTCAGCACAGCGACGATCGACGGCGGCGTGAGCACGTCGACCTCGCGCGAAGGTCGAGGCCGGGCTGGAAGATAGCCGGCATAAGACCAGGTGAGCATCTCCCGGCCCCTCACCGCGAAAGCATGCCCCCGGACCGCGACCATCGTCCCATCCGGCAATTCCGCCGCCTCCGCCCGCCAGGTCCACTTCGCCCGTCCCTCCAGCCGCTCGCCATGCAGCACCGCGTCCATCTCCGGCGCGCTGGGCGGCTTCGACAGGCCCCTCGCCCTTGCCCAGGCCGCGGCGAAGCGGGTCGCATCCGTCCGCCGGCATTCGAAACAGGGGCGATGCCCGGCGGCCAGCGCCGTCACCTCGTCGAGGAAGAAGAGTTCGGTATAGCCGCGCCCCATAAGCGGCGCACGCCGCCGGCCCTTGAAGGCCAGCACGCAGCAGATCCACTGCTGCGAGGCCCAGGGCCGCGGCCCGATGGTCTTGTCGTCGCGGTGGAACCGGCCGCCGCGATTGCCGAGGAAGAGACCGCGCTCCGGCACCGCCGCGATGGATCCGAAGGGATCGACGCGGTTCGGCAGCGGCATGGGCGCGGTCAGAACCGCGCGTCGGCGGAGGGCGTGTTGCGCTGCCCGCCGAAGATGCTGTCGAAGAAATTCGGCTGCGGCGGCGGGGCCTGCTGCACCTGCGGCGCGATGTCGACCGGCGGCTGCGCGGGTCGCGGTGCCGGCCTGACGACGCGCTGCGGCGGCGCACCCGGCGCGTCCCAGCCGTAGATGTCGTCGCGGAACTGCACGGTGCCGTCCGGCGCCGCCCATCCCGTGAGATAGACCCAGGAAACGGGCACGGCCTGTGTCAGGCGCACGTCGCGGCGCTGCGTCTGTGTCATCCCCTCCACCACCTGCTCCTTGGTGAAGCCCTGCGGGGCCAGGAGCCAGGTGACGAAGTCGGAGACGTCGGCGACGCGCACGCAGCCCGAGGAGAGCGTTCGGCTGTCCGACTGGAACAGCCCGCGCGAGGGCGTGTCGTGCATGAACACGGCTTCCGTGTTCGGCATGTCGATGCGCACCCGGCCGAGCGAGTTGCCGGCGCCGGGATCCTGCCTGAGCGTGTAGTTCACCGCGCGCTCGGTCGACCAGTCGATGGAGGCCGGGCTCACCTCGTTGCCGGAGCGGTCGAGAATGCGCACGCGCATGTTGGCGAGCGTCGCCGGGTTGCGCCGCATGCGCGGAATGATGTCGCGCTTGATGATCGAGGTCGGGATCGTCCAGGTCGGGTTGAAGTTCACCACTGTCAGGCGGCTCTCGACCATGGGCGAGGCATGCGCCTGCTTGCCGACGATGACCACGTGGCGCCGGCGGACGACGCCGCCCTCGATGGCCTCGGCCGCGGCGGCGGGAATGTTGACGACCACGTAGCGCTGGCCGAAGGCGAAGCGACTGTCGGCGAGGCGTTCGAGCGACTTCTCCAGCGCCCGAACCCGCGCCTCCGCGGGAATGTTGAGCTGGCGCAGGGTGGCGGCGGCGACGAGGCCGGAGGGCAGCAGCCCCACCCGGCGCTGGAAGCGCTGCACGGCGGCGAAGGTCGCCTCGTCGAAGACGTCGCTGCCGGCCTCGGCGGGGTTGAGGTCGCCCTCGAGGGCGAGACGGCGCTTCAGCCGGGCGACGTCGGCGCCGCGCTGGCCCTTGGAGAGGCGCAGCGTCGTCGGCAGCGTGCCCCAGCCGCCGCGCTGGGCGATCTGGCGATAGCTGGCGAGCGCCGCCTGGGTCACGGCGACGGTCTGCGGCCCATAGGTCGGCTGCGGATCGGTGGAGATCGCGGTCACCCGCGGCGGCGGGGCCGGGCGCGGCGGCCGCGGCCGGGCGGGCGGCGCTGCGGCCTGGGCGGGAGCCTGGGTGCCGGGGGGCTGGGCCGCCGGATCGGCTGCGGGAGCCTGGGCGGCGGGAGCAGGCTCGGCCGGAGCGGTCGGGACCGGCGCGGGAGCCACGGGGGCCTCGGCGGCAGGCGGGGCGGGCTGCTGCGCCCGCGCGGGTTCAGACACGAACGCGCCCGTGGCGCTCAGAAGCGCGGCGAGAACCAGCCGGGGGGCGATGCGATCTGTCATGAATCAATTCGTCAGCGGCGAGGATGCCCCGGTTCCATAGCTGAAATAAGGCAGGCTGTCGCAACGGGAGGTCAGCGGGCGCGCTGAATTGCCGCCGTGAGGCTTTCCGGCAACGGGATCGGCCGCCGGTGGGTGGCGTCGACATAGACGTGGACAAAATGGCCATGGGCCAGCGTCGTCTCGCCGCCCTTCGCGAAGATGCCGATCTCGTAGCGCTGGCTCGACCGGCCGGCCTCGGCGAAGGCGAGGCCTGCCTCCAGCGGCTCGGGATAGGACGCCGGCGCGAAATAGGAGCAGCGCGTATCGACGACGAGCCCCATCCAGGGTCCGGTCACCGGCACCAGCCCGGCCTCTCCGATGAGGAAGGCGTTCACCACCGTGTCGAAGTAGGAATAGTAGACGACGTTGTTGACGTGGCCGTACTGGTCGTTGTCCGACCAGCGCGTCTGGATCGCTGAGAACCAGGTGAAGTCGCTCCGCGGGCGGGGCGTCGGGCGAGGCGGCGCGGCGGTCATCGTGGGGCACTCCTGCGGGATGTCGGCTCTGTCACGCTAGGCGAGGAGCGCCGCCGGATCGAGAGGCCGGATGTCGGGCTCCACCCAGGCGAGCCGCGCTTGCGGGGACAAGAGGCGCTCCCGCGTCCAGAAGGTGAAGATGCCGTCCTTGGCGCCGAAGGGGCCGGCGACATAGGCGTTGACCCGGCCCGCGAGGTCGGCGGGAGCACCGGCCTCGATGAAGCGGGCGGCGGACCAGACGAAATACATCGTCACCGTCTCGTGGTAGCCGCGCATGTCGTCGTTCACCCGGCCGACGGCGAGATTGTAGGCCTTGATGCCCTCGCGGAGCACGTCCCGCGCCGCCGTCTCGCCATAGGTTGCGACGTGCCAGAGGCCGGTGGCGAGATGCGCCTGGTGCGACCAGTCGGCGAAGGGGAGGGTGCGGGTCCGGAAGGCCTCGACGATCCCGATGATGGCCCCATCCGAACCGAAAGGCTGGAAGGTGCGCGCCGGTGTGTCCATGGCCATGGAAGGGCCCCCAAGGTCAGTGCCGGCCGCCCGGCCGCGAGAAGACGAAGAGACGCGCCATCGCGAAATTGGCGACGAAGGCGAGCCCGATGGGCACGATCGCGGCGAGCGACAGGGGGAGATAGCGCACCGCGAATAGGAAGCTGGTCACCTCGATGACGAGCCCGAGCGTGCCGGAGGCGACGAAGCGGAAATAGGTCCGCCAGTCGAGGCGTCGGCCGCTCTCGTCGGCGAAGGTGAAGAGCGTGTTGAGGAGATAGGAATTCGACACCGCCACCGCCCAGCCCAGCGCCTTGGCAAGGCCGAGGGCCGGATCGCTGGTGGCGAGGCCGAGCGGGGTGAGCGCCAGAAGGGTCACGCCGACGGTCACCGCATAGTTGACGAACCCGTTGCCGACACCGATGACGCCGAAGGACAGCATCTTGCGGCCTTCGCGCAGGAGGGTCGCGGCGAGGCCGGAGGGCGGCGGCTGTTGTCGATCGTTCATCACAGCGCCGTCCTCTACACGCTTTTCAACCATGAAACAGCCGAGCGGCCGTGATGATCTGCGTCTCGCTTCACGGCAGCGTGAAGTCGGGTATCATGCACACTGGTTACAGGAGCGGCTGCGGGCCGTCGGCACATGATCATCAGCGACAGGCGCGTCATTGCCTTTCCGGGCAGCGAACTGCCCCCCTTCGGCCTCACCATCGTCGTGCCGGCCTATAACGAGGCGGAAGCCCTTCCCCACACCCACGCCAAGCTGACGGCCTTCGCCCGCAAGCTGAAGGAGGAGCGCGGCCTGCCCGTCGAGATCCTCTACGTCGATGATGGCTCTCGCGACGGGACGCGCGCCGTGGCCGAGAGCCTCAGGCCCGACGGCGCCGACGTGCAGGTGATCGGATTCTCGCGCAATTTCGGCAAGGAGGCGGCGCTCCTCGCCGGCCTCGACCATGCCCGCTTCGGCGCGGTGATCTTCATGGACGCCGACGGGCAGCATCCGACCGCCGTCGCCGAGACGCTGGTCGCGCGCTGGCTCGACGACGGCTATGACGTCGTCTTCACCTACAAGGCCCACCGCCGCGACGAGCCGCGCCTGCGCACCCTCTTCGTCAACGCCTTCTACGGCCTCGTCAATGCCGGCGTGCGCCACAAGATCCCGGCCGATGCCGGCGACTTCCGCCTGCTGTCGCCGCGCGCCGCGGCGGCGCTGCGCCGCCTCCCCGAGCGCGGCCGCTTCTTCAAGGGCCTGTCGAGCTGGGTCGGCTTCCGCCAGATCGGGATTGCCTACGAGCCGGATGCCCGCGAACAGGGCGAGGCCAAATGGAGCTTCTGGGGGCTGCTCGCCTTCTCCATCGAGGGCCTGACGTCCTTCTCCATCGTGCCGCTGCGCATCGCCAGCCTGCTCGGCGCCCTGCTCGCGGCGATGGCCTTCTGCTACGGCCTCTACATCGTCGGCGAGACGATCATCCACGGCCGCGGCGTGCCGGGCTACCCGTCCGTCTTCGTCGCCGTCACCTTCATCGGCGGCGTGCAGCTCCTGATGATCGGCGTCCTCGGCGAATACATCGGCAAGATCCTCTCGGAGCTGAAGGGAAGGCCCGTCTACCTCGTCGCCGAGCAGAGCCTGAAGCGCGCCGCCGACCAGCCCGCCCTCACCGACGCGACCGGCCCGATCGCCCAGGGCGACTGAGCCGCGGACCCGCCCGATGAAGCGCCTGATCCTCTGCGCCGACGACTATGCCCTGGCGCCGGGGGTCTCGCGCGCGATCCGCGATCTCGCCGCCGCCCGGCGTCTCAACGCCACCTCGGTGATGGCGCCGGGCCCCGATCTCGCGGCGGAGGCCAATCGCCTTCTCGCCATAGCCCCTGAGGGCTTCCAGATCGGCCTCCACGTGACGCTGACCGGAGGCCTGACGCCGCTCACCGCGCCGCGCCTCGCCATGGCCGAGGGGATCGGGTCCCTTCTGATGCGCTCCCATCTGGGCAGGCTCGACCGGTCCGCGATTGCTGCCGAGGTCGAGGCGCAGATGCAGGCCTTCATCGCCGCCTTCGGGAGGCCGCCGGCCTTTGTCGACGGTCACCAGCATGCCCATCTCCTGCCGGGCATCCGCGACATCGTGGTGGCGTCGGCAGCGCGCCATGCGCCGGGTGCCTGGATCCGCCAGTGCGGCGGGCCGGGCGGCGCCGGGCAGGGGGTCAAGGGGCGGGTGATCGCCGGCCTGTCGCGGGGTCTCACGCGGCTGCTCGCCCGCCACGGTATCCCCGCCAACCCGGCCTTTTCCGGGGCCTACGATTTCCGCCGCGCCGCCGACTTCGCGGCGATCTTCCCGACGTTCCTGTCCCGCCTGCCGGACGGCGCCCTCGTCATGGTCCATCCCGGCCATGTCGACGAGGCGCTGAGGCGCGCCGACCCGGTTCACGGGCCCCGCGAGCACGAACTGGCCTATCTCGCCGGCGAGGCGTTTGCCCGTGACCTCGCCGCTGCCGGGTTCACCCTGGGCTGAACCGCTACATCCGGTCTCACGGCCTGTCGATTTCCTGTTGCGAACGATTTGCAGAAACCGCAGATTGCACCAGTCCTACCGGGGTATTCCCGACTCTGTTGCCGGCGAGGGGCCGGTGGCATAGTCGGGGTGGGACATCTGGGGCTGATTCATGACTCGCACTGCCGTCGCGGCCGCCGCCGCCTTCCTTCTCGTCACGCCCGCGCTCGCCGCCGACGTCGGCCGTCCGCGGCCCGAGGCGCCGGCCGCCGAGGCGGCGGGCCCCGATGACGCCTATGGCTTCCTCGACGGCACGGGCGTCGGCAGCCCCGGCGACCGCGGCCTGACCTCCGAGACGACCGCCCGCTTCGGCAAGTTCGACGGCCGCTACACCGGCATCAACACCAAGCTCGAGGCCGGCTGGACGCCCGTCCAGAGGCTGCAAGTCTCGCTGGCGGTCTGGGCCGCCTATCACGACATCCGCAACAACACCGTGCCGGGCTATCCGAACCAGAACCGCTTCGCCTTCGACGGCATCGCCGGCCAGGTCCGCTACCAGCTCAAGGAGCGTGGAGCGACGCCCTTCGATCCGGGTCTCACCGTCGGCCTCGAACTGCGCTGGGGCCGCTTCTCCGAGGGGCTCGGCATTTCCGCCGAGCGCTTCGCCGCCACCTTCAAGGTCGCCGCCGACGCCGCCCTGGTCGGGGACCGCCTCTACGGCGCGGTGAACCTCAACATCGGCCCCGGCACGGAACGCCCGCGCGGTGCCCTCGGCTATGCCAACGATTCCGGCCTTGAGGTCGGCGGCGCGCTCGCCTGGCGGGTGGGCGAGGGCGCCTCGACCTTCGTCGGCGGCAACGTCCGCTACGTCGCCGCCTATGGCGGGGCTTTCCTCAACCAGTGGGGAGGCCACGCCGTCCTCGTCGGACCGACCTTCTTCCACAAGATCGGCGACGTCGGTCCGCTGAAAGACACCTTCGTCTCCCTCGCCTGGAACGCCCAGGTGTGGGGACGTGCGGCGGGCGGCGCCACCGGCAGCCTCGACCTCGTGAACTTCGAGCGCCACCAGGTGCGCGTGAAGCTCGGCGGCGCCTTCTGAGCCCCTGCCCGCAGCCCTCCGTGCACGGCCGCGTGAGCGGGCGCGGCGGGCGCTTCCGTCTTCGCCACGGATCGGCCATAACTCGCGCTGACAAGGCGGGACCATGGCACGCTTCTTCTTCAACCGGCGAGGACAGGATCCGGAGACGGCCGACGCCTCCCGTCGCCTCACCGCCCTCGTCCGCGACATCCTTCAGCTCTCGGAGGACGACGGCGTGACGGTCAGCGAGATCGCCTGTTCGCATCCCGAATGCGGCGATGCTGAAACCGTGGTGCTCGTCATGCGCCTCGGCCGCCGCACCGAGGCGGTGAAGGTGCTGAAGGCGATGAGCCTCGTCACCGAGGACGAACTGCGAAAGGCTCTCGCCCAATCGCCCTCCGATGCGCTGCCCTGACCCGGCCCCTGACCCGGCGCCGGCCGCGTGATCCCTGACACGCCCGCCGGAACGCCGGGGCGGACGCCCGCCATCCTCCCAACGGCATTTTCCCTCACGACGATCCCCGGGGTTTCCTCATGATACCGATCGCCATTACAGCAGGTGCGGCCGGCCTCGCGCTGGCCGCGGCGAGGATCTCCGGTCTGATCGACCTGCCTCCCTACGTCTTCCTGCTGACGATCGTCGCCGCCATCGTCGCCTGGCTGTCGCGGCCGACCTCGACGCTGATCCGCGCCATCATCGGGTTCCTCGTCGTCTGGCACCTGACGGCGCTGGCCATCCTGCTGCTGAACGAGGCGGGGCGGATCCCCGAGGCGCTCGGGCCCTACCTGCCGACGCGGGCGAGCATCCTGCTGTCGGTCATCTTCGCCCTGGCGGTCTACGGACTCAGTTTCGTCGGCACGATCCGGCAGATCACGAAGCTCGCCGACCCCTTCTTCGAGGCGCGCGACATCGGCGTCGTGCAGCTTCCCTTCGGCCTGACCCTGCGCATGCAGGAGCGCTGGGTCGCCCATGCCCTGCTCTACATCCTGCTCGTCATCAACATCGCGCAGGTCCTCGCCACCGTCCTGCTCAACCAGTGGAACAACCGCTTCTACACGGCCCTTCAGCAGCGCGCCGAGGCCACGTTCTGGGTCGAGCTGCAGTATTTCACGGTCGTCGCCTTCCTGTGGGTGATCCTCGCCGTCTACGAGCTCTACCTGACCCAGTGGACGCAGATGCGCTGGCGCCGCTGGATGACCGGCAAGCTCACCGGCCATTGGCTCGACGACGGCGGCCACTACCGCATGCGCCTTCAGGGCAATCAGGCCGACAACCCGGACCAGCGCATCGCCGAGGACGTGCGCATGTTCACCGAGAACACGCTCGCCCTGATGATCCGCTTCTTCTCGGCGATCCTGTCGCTCTACGCCTTCGTGCTGATCCTCTGGGGCCTGTCGGCGAGCTTCAAGTACAACGTGCTCGGCATCGACCTGGAATCGATCCCCGGCTATCTCGTCTATGCCGCTCTCTTCGTCGCCGTCTTCGGCACGGTCTGTGCCCATCTCATCGGCCGCAAGCTCATCGGCATCAACTTCCTGCGCCAGCGCTACGAGGCCGACTTCCGCTACAGCCTCGTCCGGGTGCGCGAGAACGACGAGCAGATCGCCCTGCTGAAGGGCGAGTCCGCCGAGGCCCAGGGCCTGACGCGCCGGTTCGGCAACATCGTCGCGAACTGGTTCGACTACATGAAATACACCAAGCGGCTGACCTGGTTCACCAGCTTCGTCAACCAGGGCTCGGTGATCTTTCCCTTCGTACTGCTCGCGCCGGCCTATTTCTCCGGTGCCGTCCAGCTCGGCTCCCTGACCCAGACGGCCGGCGCCTTCGGCCGGGTGGAGTCGGCCCTGCTCATCTTCACCAACCTCTATGCCTCGCTCGCCGACTACAAGTCGGTGGTCGATCGTCTCACCGGCTTCGAGCGCTCGGCGGCGACGGCGCGGCTCACTCCGGCGGCCTCCATCGCCACCGAGCGTGACGGCGACCACCTCAAGCTCGCCGACCTCTCGGTGACGCTGCCCGACGGCCGCCAGCTCGTCTCCGCTCCCGACCTTACCGTGAAGCCCGGCGACCGCGTCCTCGTCACGGGACCCTCGGGCTCGGGCAAGTCGACGCTGTTCCGCGCCATCGCCGGCATCTGGCCGCACGGCACGGGCACCATCGTCTCGCCCTCGGGAGCCGAGATCATGCTGTTGCCGCAGCGGCCCTATTTCCCGGTGGCGAGCCTGCGGGATGCAGTCACCTACCCGGCCGAGCGCGGCGCCTATTCCGATGCCGAGATCGTCGACGCGCTGGAGGCGATGAACCTGCCCGCGCTGACGACCCGTCTCGACGAGGAGGCCGCCTGGCACCAGACCCTGTCGGGCGGCGAGCAGCAGCGTCTCGCGCTTGCCCGCGCGCTCCTCTGCAAGCCGGACTGGCTCTTCCTCGACGAGGCGACCGCCGCCATCGACGAGACGGGCGAGGCGGCCCTCTACAAGGCGCTCTGCGACCGGCTGCCGAACGCCACCATCGTCTCGATCGGTCACCGCTCGACGCTGGTGAACTTCCACGACCGGCGCATCCATCTCGTCAAGGACGAGACGGGCCTCCACGTCGCCGCCGACGCCCCGCTCATGCCGCTCGCGAAGGGGTAGTGCGCCTCAGAACGCCGGCTCGAAGGTCACCGTGCCGCGCACGCCGGTGAAGGTCATGCCGCGCGTGCCGTGCGGCCGCCAGCGGTTGGCGCCCTGGATGGCCCAGAAGATGGCGCGCTCCTGCCGGTCAATCTCGCCGCCGCACTTCTTCTCGATGAAGTTCAGCGGGCCGAAGCGGATGTCGCTCGGCCCGGTGCGCCGGTAGTCGGCATTGACCGGATTGCAACCGCCGAAGCCGGTCATGCGCAGGCCGGGCGTGAAGGTGAAGGCGGGACGGTCGGTCGCCACCGGCCGCCGTCCGTTCACCGAGACGACGGCGAGGCGCGTGCCGACGGGAAAGCGGTGATAGAGCATGATCTCGGCGCGGGTCGGCTGGCGCGCGGCCTGCGGCTCCCGCCGGCGCTGCGCCTCGGCGCTGCTCGTCGCGATCAGGGTGGCGACCGCTGCCAGGGCCGCGGCTGTAACGGGGCGTGTCCGGGTCATGGCACCGGTTTAGGCAGATGGGGCCGGCGGTTCAACCCTACCCGGCCGCTCATCCCGCCTGGAGGAGACCCTCGCGCGCCCAGCTCTCGCGCTTGCGATAGATGGTCGAGGGGCTGATCTCGAGGGCCGCCGCGGCCCGCGACAGGTTGCCGTCGAAGGCTGCCAGCGCCTCCTCGATGATGCGCCGTTCCTGCACCCAGAACGGCTCCACCATCGGCGGCGATCCGGCGGCGGGTGCAGGCCCGGCTACGGGCGCGGCCATCGGCTGCGACCCATGGGCGAGGGCCAGCGGCAGCATGGGCGCGGTGACGCGCTCGCCGTCGTGCATGACGACGAGGCGACGAATGACGTTCTGCAACTGCCGGACGTTGCCCGGCCAGGAATAGCGCGACACGATGTCCGCCGCCGCGGCGTCGAAGCCGCGGAAATGCCGGCCCTCTTCCGCCGAGAAGCGGGCGAGGAAGGCCTCCGCCAGGGTCAGCACGTCGTCGCCGCGCCGGCGCAGCGGCGGCAGGTGGATCGGCAGCACGCAGAGGCGGTAGTAGAGGTCCTCGCGGAAGCGCCCCGCCGCCACGTCGGCGAGCGGGTCGCGATTCGTCGCGCAGACGAAGCGGACGTCCACCGCGCGCGTGCGCGTGTCGCCGACCCGCCGCATCTCGCCCGTCTGGATGAACCGCAGGAGCTTGGTCTGCAGCGCCAGGTCCATCTCGCAGATCTCGTCGAGGAAGAGCGTGCCGCCGTCGGCGAGCTCTGCGGCACCGGCGCGATCCTCGGTCGCCCCCGTGAAGGCGCCCTTCACGTGGCCGAAGATCTCGCTCTCCATCAGGTCCTTCGGGATGGCCCCGCAATTGAGGGCGACGAAGCGCTGCGCCGGCCGCCCGGAGAGCGTGTGGACGGCCTGGGCGGTGACCTCCTTGCCGGTGCCGCTCTCGCCGGTGACGAAGACGGGCGCGCGGGACGGGCCGATGCGGCGGATCTGCTCGTAGATGTCCGTCATCGCCGGGGATGTGCCGATGAACCCCTCGAAATGAGCGGTGTCGCGGCGGCCGGGAGCGGCGGGCCGGGCGGCCGGGCGCTCGGCCTCCATCAGCTTGCCGGCGCGGCGGAGAAGCTCGGCGGCCGACAGCGGCTTGCCGGCGACATCGCTCGCGCCTGCCCGCATGGCCTCGACGGCCGAGCCGAGGGAGACACGCGCGCTGGTGGCGAGGATGGGGCCTTCGAACCCGGCGAACCGCAGGGAATCGATCGCGTCCGTCCCGGGCGCGGCGGCGCCGTCGAGGCAGGCGACGACGAGGTCGGGATCACGGCTGTCGAGGATATCGAGCCCGTCCTCGATGGAGGCGGCCTCGCGACAGTCCATCTCCGACGACAGGGCCTGCACGGCGAGGCGCCGGAAGGCCGGATCCGCATCGATGATCAGGACGAGACGCCGGGCACGCCGGGACACGGGCTCTTCTGGGCCCTCGAAAGGCATCATGGCCGGGCGACCCCTCACGCGGACCGAACTGCAACGGCTTCACTCTCCACCAACAGGGTAAACGCCGCGTTTCCACTCCCTTTCCAAATCCGCCGGCCGGCGTCCCGAAACGGAACGGGCCCGCGTGAGCGGGCCCGTCGAATGTCGTTTGAGGCGAGTGTCTTGCCGGCAATGGTCGTGGAGGCTGGCGTCAGAGACGACCGCCCTCGCCGCCGGGACCGCGGCCGGGTCCGCCACGATGGCCTTCCCACTGGCCACCCCAGCCACCGCCCATGCGGCCGTGGCCGCCTCCGCCCATCATCATGCGGCCGCCACGCTGCATCATGCGGTCGACGCGGCGCTTCTGCGCCTCGTCGAGCGAGGCGTAGAGCGGCCCCGCGGCATCGGCGAGCTTGCGCATGGTGGCGGCGTTCTCGCCCATCCGGTCGGCCATTGTGCGCAGGCGCTGCACCGGGTCGGGACGGGCGGCGTCACGGTTCTCGCGCATCTCGCGGCGGCGCTCCATGCGCTCCGTCATGCGCTGGCTGCGCTGGGTCGCCGCCTCGCGCAGCGCCGTCTCCAGCGCCGGCCAGTACCGCTCCTGCTCGGGGGTGAGGCGCAGCATGGCCTTCAGGCCGGCGATGCGCGCATCCGTCATGGCGGCGCGATCCTCGGGGCTCATCCGCATCCAGCCGGGGCCGCGGCCCTCGCCACGGGGGCCGGACTCGGCATTGGGGCCGCGCGGACCGCCGGGAGCGGGCTGGGCGATGGCGGCCGCGCCGAGCGCCAGGGTGGCGGCTACGCCGGCAGCGATGATCATGGTCTTCATGGGAGAGTCTCCTCTGGGGTTCGCCCTGATGAGGAGAATCTACGCCAACGGACCCGGCGGACCGAGTTAAACTTCGTTCATGTGGCCGGAGGCTTGGGCGCCGCCGCCTTGCCGAACTGGGCGAAGAGTGTTTCGAGCTGCGCCAGCTGCTGGTCCTGCACCTCGCGGCCGGCCTCGAACATCCGGCCCATGGTCGCCGTCCAGGTGTCGGCCGCCTGCTGGCCGAGGCTGCGCGGACCCGTCGTTTCGGTCGGCGGCGCCTGCGGGTTCATGGCCGCGGCGAGCAGCGGATTGGCCGCCTGCATCTGGCGTGCGAGTTCCATCATCTGCTCGAGGCCGGGCATGGTCGGCATCGCCGCGGGCTTCGGCGCCCCCTGGCCGAAGAAATTGCCGAACATGCCCATCATGCCGGCCATCGGGTCGGCAGCCGCCGTCGCCTGCGGCGGCATCATGCGCGCGACCATGGCGGTGATCATGTCGCCCAGCGGGTTCTGCCCGCTCATGGCGCCCTTCATCAGCCCGCCCATCAGGAGCGACGCCATCATCGGCATCACCTGCCGCATCGCCTCCTGCTGCATGCCGGTCGCCAGCGCCGTCTGCTGGGCGATGGCCTGGGTGAGCTCGGGCGTGCCGAAGATGCGGGTCAGGGCCTGCTGGCCCGCCGCCATCATGCTCTGGCCCGCCTGCATCGGCTGCTCGAACATCTGGGCGTAGTTGTTGCCGGAGGTGAACAGGCCGAAGAGATTGGCCATGTCGGCGGGCGACTGGGTCGCCTTGTTGAGCCCGAGCGAGAAGGCGGGCAGCAGCGCATCCATCGCCGCCTTGACCTGCTGCGGCCCCATGCCGAACTGCCCGGCGAACTGGTCGAAGCCCTGTTTCGCCTGCGCCTGGGCGAGGATGTCGGCGAGGTTGAACATCGGCATGCTCCCCGGGGTCGATTCCCGCCCCGTTGTCCGTCATCTAACCACGCCGTCCCGCCAGCGTCACGACCCCGCTGTCGCACCCTTGCCCGACGTGAAGGGCGACAGGCCGCTCGGCGGTCCCGTCGGCGTCGGCGGATCGGTGGGCGGGCGGGTCGCCATCCGGTCGATGACGCGGAAGCAGATGACCATGGAGAGGATGCCGAACAGGATGCCGCCGGCCGCCTGTCCCGCGATGACGCCCTGGGCGCCCTGGTCCGGCCCGGCGATCCAGGCCCCGGCCATGGCGAAGGGCACGGTGCCGACCGTGGCGCGGCCCCAGTTGAGCACCGTCGAATAGGTCGGGAAGCCCAGATTGTTGAAGGCGGCGTTGCCGACGAAGACCGCGCCGTTGAAGGCCCAGCCGAGCGAGGCGTAGACGCAGAAGAAGGCGATGACCGCCGCCGCCGTTCCGGTCGCGTCGAAGAGCTTCACCACCTGCGGCGAGAGCACCAGCAGCACCAGCCAGACCGCGACGCCGTAGAGGCTGAGGAACACGAGGGCATCGATCAGCGTCTGCCGGACGCGCGAGAACTGCCGCGCCCCGACATTTTGCCCCATGATCGGACCGACGGACCCGGAGAGGGCGAAGAAGGCGCCGAAGGCGACCGGCACCAGCCGTCCCAGCACGGCCCAGCCGGCCACGGCCCCGTCGCCGTAGCGGGCGATCATGGCGGTGACGATGCCGTTGCCGACGGGCGTGGCGATGTTGGTCAGCACCGCCGGGACGGCGATGGCGGCGATCGGCCGGATGTCGCCGAGGATGTCGGCGAGGACGGGCCGGGCGCTCAGCCGGTGCACCAGCGTCACGCCGCGCAGCCCCATATAGGCCATGGCGCAGCGCGAGATGATCGAGGTGATGGCGGCGCCGTCCACCCCGAGGCCGAAGCCGAAGATGAAGAGCGGGTCGAGGATCGCCGTCACCACGCCGCCGGTGAGCGTCACCCACATGGCGCGCTTGGCGTCGCCGACGGCCCGCAGGATGGCCGAATACATCATGCCGAGCCCGAGGAAGGCGGTGGCCGGCACCACCATCCACAGGAAGCGGTCGGCGATGGCGAGGGTCCGCCCGCCGGCCCCGAGGCTCGCCAGGAGGAAGCCGGAGAAAGGCAGCATCGCCGCCGACAGCACGAGCATCGCCAGCGCCATGACGATGAGGCTGGAGGTCGCCAGCCGCCGGGCCTTCTCGCGGTCGCCGGCCCCCAGCGCCCGCGACACCAGCGCCGTGCCGGCGATCGACAGGCCGATGGCGAAGGAGGTGAGGAAGAACAGCACCGTTCCGGCATAGCCGATGGCGGCGGCGAGCTCCTGCTCGCCGAGCTGGGCGATGTAGAACAGGTTGAGCAGGTCGACCATGAACACCGCCATCAGACCGACCGACCCGGTGAGGGTCATGACGATCACGTGGCGCATGGTGGAGCCTTGCGTGAACTTGCCCGGCGCGCGGGCCGGGGCGGCGGCCGTCATCCCGAAAACCTCGTCTCGTCCGCCAGCACGTCCTCGGCCTCCGGATTGAGGGCCTGCGCCTTGCGGCCGGGCTCGGTCAGCGGCGCCGGCGTCACGCGCTGCTGATGCATCAGGTGGACGCCGGCCTGGATTCCCTCGTGCATCTGCAGTTCGAGACGCGCCGCGTCGCGCTTGCGCAGGTCGCTGACCGTCTGGCGGGCGACCTCCCGCTCGATGCCGAGCGCCACCAGCGCCTCGCGCCCGAAGACGAGAGCGCTCTCCAGCACCTCGCGGATTTCGTAATCGACGCCCTCTTCCCTCAGCTTGATCGTGTGGGCCCGGTCGAAGGAGCGGACGAAGAGCTTGGCGAGCGGGAATTCGGCCTTGATCAGCTCGACGATCTTGTCCGCCGCCTCCTGCTTGTCGACGCAGACGCAGATGAGCCGGGCCGTCCCCGCGCCCGCCGCACGCAGCACGTCGAGGCGGGTGCCGTCGCCGTAGTAGATGCGGAAACCGAAGGTGCCGGCGGCCTGGATCATCTCCACGTCGTTGTCGATGATCGTCACCTCCGCCCGCTCGGCCAGCAGTGCCTGGGACGCCACCTGGCCGAAGCGGCCGAAGCCGATCATCAGCACCTCGCCGGTAAGGCCGTCGGCGACCTCGACACCGTCGAGCGAGGGCCCCTTCGGCGCGGCGATGAGGAAGCGCAGGCCCATCAGCGCCAGCGGCGTCAGCACCATGGAGATGATGACGATCGCCGTGAGCGTCGCGTTGGCCCGACCGTCGATGAGGCCGGTGCTGGTGGCGGCGGCATAGAGGACGAAGGCGAACTCGCCGCCCTGCGCCATCATCAGCGTGCGCTCCATGGCCTCGCCATGGCCGGCCCGCGTCAGCCTCGCGACCGCATAGATGCCGATGCCCTTGGCGACCATGTAGGCCGCGACATAGGTGGCGACGAGCGACCAGTTGGCGATGACCACCGAGAGGTCGAGCGACATGCCGACAGCCATGAAGAACAGGCCGAGAAGGATGCCGCGGAACGGCTCCACGTCGGCCTCCAGCTGGTGGCGGAAGGTCGATTCGGACAGCAGAACGCCGGCGAGGAAGGCGCCCATGGCCATGGAGAGGCCGCCGAGCTGCAGGGCCAGCGCCGATCCCAGCACCACGAGGAGGGCCGCCGCCGTCATCACCTCGCGGGCACCATAGGCGGCAAGGAAGCGGAACAGGGGATTGAGCAGGAAGCGGCCGCCGATGATGAGCGCTGCCACAGAGCCGATGCCGATCGCCACCGCCGTCAGCCGCGAGACGAGGTTGCCGTCCTGCGCGCCCGTGACCGCCGGGGCGAGGAAGGCGACGAGCGCCAGCAGCGGCACGATGGCGAGGTCTTCGAGCAGCAGGATGGAGACCATCTTCTGGCCATGCGGGGTGTTGAGCTCGCCCCGCTCCTCCAGCGTCTGCATGACGATGGCGGTCGAGGTGAGGACGAAGCCGGCAGCGGCGACGAAGGAGACGGCGGGGGGAAAACCGCCGGCGAGGCCCATCAGGGTGAGGAGACCCGTGCAGACCCCGACCTGCAACAGGCCGAGGCCGAAGATCTGCCGGCGCAGGCTCCACAGCCGTGCCGGCCGCATCTCCAGCCCGATGATGAACAGGAACATCACCACGCCGAGTTCGGCGATGTGCAGGATCGCCGCCGGGTCCGAGATCAGCCGGAGGCCGAAGGGGCCGATGGCGAGGCCGGCGGCGAGATAGCCCAGGATCGAGCCGAGCCGCGCCTTGCGGAACAGCGGCACGGCCACACAGGCCGCCGCCAGCAGGGTGACGGCCGGGATCACGAAGGCTGTTGGTGAATGGGCGTCGGCCATGAACTCGCGGGGGTTTCGGGCAATCGACCCCAATCTAGGGGCAACACGGGCTTATCGCACCCATGTGTTTTCACGCATGACGCGACGGTATCGCCACAACCGTGGGGTTGGTGTGGATCGGTAGCCCCGTCTCAGCCCGTTCCACCCACCGTGATGCGCTCCATCTTCAGCGTCGGCTGGCCGACGCCCACCGGAACCCACTGGCCCGCCTTGCCGCAGGTGCCGATGCCGGTATCGAGGCTCATGTCGTCGCCCACCATGGTGACACGCTTCATGTCCGAGGGGCCGGAGCCGATGAGCATCGCGCCCTTCACCGGCGCACCGACGCGGCCGTTCTCGATCCGGTAGGCCTCGGTGCACTCGAAGACGTACTTGCCGGAGGTGATGTCCACCTGGCCGCCGCCGAAGCTGACGGCGTAGAGCCCGTTCTTCACGCTGGCGAGAATCTCGTCCTTCGTGTGGGCGCCGCCCAGCATGTAGGTGTTGGTCATGCGCGGCATGGGCGCATGGGCATAGCTCTCGCGCCGGCCGTTGCCGGTGGCGGCGACGCCCATGAGCCGGGCGTTCTGCCGGTCCTGCATGTAGCCGACGAGCCGGCCGTCCTCGATCAGGACCGTGCGGTGCGAAGCCGTGCCCTCGTCGTCGAGGGAGATGGAGCCGCGGCGGTCGGCGATGGTGCCGTCGTCCACCACGGTGACGCCCTTGGCCGCCACCATCTCGCCCATCAGGCCGGCGAAGGCCGACTGGCCCTTGCGGTTGAAGTCGCCCTCGAGGCCGTGGCCCACCGCCTCGTGCAGCATGACGCCCGGCCAGCCGGGTCCGAGCACCACGTCCATCTCGCCGGCGGGGGAGGGGATGCTCTCGAGGTTCACCAGCGCCTGGCGAATGGCCTCGTCCGCGGCATGTTTCCAGCGCCCCTCGGTGATGAAACCGGCATAGCCGGCGCGGCCGCCGAAGCCGTGGCTGCCCGCCTCCTGGCGATCGCCGGAGCCGGCCACGACGGTGACGTTGAGGCGCACCAGCGGGCGCACGTCGCGGAACAGCTCGCCGTCGGGCCTGAGGATCTCGACCACCTGCCAGGACCCTGCGAGCGACACCGTCACCTGCCGCACCTTCGGGTCCTTCGCCCTGACATAGGCGTCGATGGTCTCCAAGAGCTTCACCTTCTCGGCGAAGGCCGGTGCGTCGAGCGGGTTCTCGTCGCCGTAGAGCCTGACGTTGGAGCGCACGGGGCCTGCAGCCAGCGTCCCGGCATAGCCGCCCGCCACCGCCCTCACGGTCTCCGCCGCGCGCTTCAGCGCCGGCTCCGACACGTCGGAGGAATGGGCGTAGCCGACCGCCTCGCCCTTTACCGACCTCAGGCCGAAGCCCTGGCCGTTGTCGGTGCCGGCCTGCTTCAGCCGCCCGTTGTCGAAGAGGAGGGATTCCGACTGCTTGTATTCGATGAACAGCTCGCCGTCGTCGGCGCCGGCGAGCGCCTCGCCGAGGATGGCGCGAGCCCGGTCGGGATCGAGGTCGGCGCGGGCGAAGAGGGACAGGTCGGCCATGGCGGCTCCGGCGCGAGGAAACGGGGACTGTCCGGCTATCTAGTGCGCCGGGCGCCGCGGCGCGAGCCCGCCCGTCAGGGCAGGGCCTCGAAGCCCGGCTTGAAGCCGTTGAGCGACACCGGCACGCCGATTCCCTCCTCCGGCGTCTGGAAGATGATGAAGGTCGCGGTCTGGCCGGAGGACAGCTGGTTCAGGAGGTTGTCGTCCATCACCACCTCGGCGACGCAGCCCGACGGCAGGCAGCGCACGAAGCCGGCGCGGCCGACGTCGGCGTTGTCGATCTTCAGGCCGAGGCCGGAGGGCAGCAGCACGCCGAGCGGGGCGAGGACGCGCAGCAGGCGCGCCCGGCCGTCGGCCGTCTTCAGCGCGATCACCGTCAGCGCGACGTTGGGCCGGTCCTCGGCGGCGACGTTCTGGACGAGGGCGCACTGTTCGGAGCGCGAGCCCGGCGGCGTGTCGCAGCGCACCTGCCAGTCGCCGTGGGTGGCGCGCACGGCGCCCTGGGCGAGGACCGCCTCGCCCGCGGCGACGAGGGCGAAGACCGCGAGCGCGGCGCCCGTCAGGGCGTGACGGAGGCGCTTGGCCATTCGCAGCGATGTCGGCTTGGTCATCCGTGGGGCTCCGAGCTCGGGGCACGATCAGGGGGCTCGCGTGGCCGGATCGGGCGACCCGGCGAACGAATCGCCGCCGGCGCAGAGCCGGTCCGACGAGACCGCGAGGGACCATTTGCTCGCAATGGTGTCAAGATTATGCGTGCGCGGCCTGTTCGCCATGCCGTTTTCACGGGAGAGAACCGCCTTTCGGCCAATTCCAATGCGCTCCCCCGGAGTTTATAAGCCCTTCAAGCTGCAATCCGTCCCGGGGCTTGGAAAAGCTCTAAAGGGTCGCATTGCGAGCATGGCGTTTTTGTGTTTCAAGGGGCCGGCAAACCCTCGGCCGGCCGTTGAGAGACGCATTGATCGGAGATGCGTCCCCGGTCGTAAAGACAAGGGCAGCCGAAAGGCCCGGCGTGCGGTCAACCGATCCGCCGGGACTGCGAGCGACAACAGAGACAGGGTCGATGTCCGGCGATTTTCGGCCCTTGGCTACGGAGCGGAAGAACATGGGTTTGGCGATGCGGAACGGCGCGCCGGCGGTCCTGGGCGGAAAGTTCGCCCTCGGAGCGCGCGCGTCGGGTGCCTTGGCGCTTCTGGCCGCAATGGCGGTCGCGGGGCCTGCAATGGCGCAACAAGGGCTCGGGCAACCGTCGCCGGGCGCCCTCGGCTTCCAAGAATCCGCCTCGCCGATCATGGACTTCGTGCAATGGTTCCATAACGGCCTGCTGCTGCCGATCATCACGGTGATCTGCATCTTCGTGGCCGGCCTGCTCGGCTGGTGCCTCTACCGCTTCTCCGAGAAGCGCAACCCGACGCCGTCGACCACCACCCACCACGTGGGCCTTGAGGTCGCCTGGACGGTCATCCCGGTGCTGATCCTGATCATCATCGCGATCCCCTCCTTCCGGCTGCTCTACCAGCAGCAGGTGATCCCGCGCGCCGACATGACCATCAAGGCGACGGGCGCCAGCTGGCGCTGGTCCTACGACTATCCCGACCACGGCAACTTCAACTTCGTGTCGAACATGCAGACCGACCAGGAGCGCCAGCAGCGCATCCAGGCCGGTGCGCCCGCCGGCGAGGTGCCGCGCCTGCTCGCGGTCGACAACGAGGTGGTCGTCCCGGTCAACAAGGTCATCCGCGTCCAGGTGACCTCCTCCGACGTCATGCATGCCTTCGCGGTGCCGGGCTTCGGCATCAAGGTCGACGCCGTGCCGGGCCGCCTGAACGAGACCTGGTTCCGCGCCACCCGCGAGGGGATCTTCTACGGCCAGTGCTCGGAGCTCTGCGGCAAGGACCACGCGTTCATGCCGATCGCCGTGCGCGTCGTGTCGGAACAGGCCTTTGCAGCCTGGGTTGAGGAGGCGCGGCGCAAGTTCGCCGCGGCCGACCGGCCGACGACCGTCGCCGCCAACGACATCCCCGCGGCGCGCTGACGCGCCTGCTCCCGAGACGATACCTGTCGAGGATCGATTCCATCATGGCAAACGCTCACGCGACCGCCGGTCACGACCACCACGACGACCACGCCATTCCCACGGGCTGGCGCCGTTACGTCTATTCGACGAACCACAAGGACATCGGCACGATGTACCTGATCTTCGCGATCTTCGCGGGGCTCATCGGGTTCGCCCTGTCCATCGGCATCCGCATGGAGCTGATGGAACCGGGGATGCAGATCTTCACCAATCCCCACACCTTCAACGTGTTCACCACCGGCCACGGCCTGATCATGATCTTCTTCATGGTCATGCCCGCCCTGATCGGCGGCTTCGCCAACTGGTTCGTGCCGATCATGATCGGCGCCCCGGACATGGCCTTCCCGCGGATGAACAACATCTCGTTCTGGCTGCTGCCGCCCGCCTTCGCCCTGCTGCTCATCTCGCTCTTCGTCGAGGGGCCGACCGGCGCCAACGGCTTCGGCGGCGGCTGGACCGCCTATCCGCCGCTGTCCTCCAAGCTCGGCCACCCCGGCCCGGCCATGGATTTCGCGATCCTGTCGCTGCACATCGCCGGCGCCTCGTCGATCCTCGGCGCGATCAACTTCATCACCACCATCTTCAACATGCGCGCCCCGGGCATGACGCTGCACAAGATGCCGCTCTTCGCCTGGTCGGTGCTGGTCACGGCCTTCCTGCTGCTGCTGTCGCTGCCGGTCCTCGCCGGCGCCATCACCATGCTGCTGACGGACCGCAACTTCGGCACCACCTTCTTCGACCCGGCCGGCGGCGGTGACCCGATCCTTTACCAGCACCTGTTCTGGTTCTTCGGCCACCCCGAGGTCTACATCCTGATCCTGCCGGCCTTCGGCATCATCAGCCACATCGTCTCGACCTTCTCGCGCAAGCCCGTCTTCGGCTATCTCGGCATGGCATACGCCATGGTCGCGATCGGCGTCGTCGGCTTCATCGTCTGGGCCCACCACATGTACACGGCGGGCCTGTCGGTCACGACCCAGGCCTATTTCGTCGCCGCCACCATGGTCATCGCGGTGCCGACCGGCGTGAAGATCTTCTCCTGGATCGCCACCATGTGGGGCGGCTCCATCCGCATGGCGACCCCGATGCTCTGGGCCGTCGGCTTCATCTTCCTCTTCACCGTCGGTGGCGTCACCGGCGTCGTCCTCGCCAATGCCGGCGTCGACCGCGCCCTGCACGACACCTACTACGTCGTCGCGCACTTCCACTACGTGCTGTCGCTCGGCGCCGTCTTCGCCATCTTCGCGGCCTGGTACTACTGGTTCCCGAAGATGTTCGGCTACATGTACTCCGAGACCATCGGCAAGCTGCACTTCTGGGTGACCTTCGTCGGCGTCAACCTGGTGTTCTTCCCGCAGCACTTCCTCGGTCTGCAGGGCATGCCGCGCCGCTACGTCGACTATCCCGACGCCTTCGCGATGTGGAACTTCGTCTCCTCGATCGGCTCCTACATCGCCGCCGTCGGCGTGGTGATCTTCCTCGGCGGCGTCGCCCACGCCTTCGCGCGCAAGCAGAAGGTCGGCGACAATCCGTGGGGCGAGGGTGCCACCACCCTCGAGTGGACCCTGTCCTCGCCGCCGCCGTTCCACCAGTTCGAGCAGCTGCCGCGCATCCGCTGACGCGCCTCGCCGAAGCCCGGAGCCACGGCACCGGGCTTCGCCTCTCTCCCGGGACGGCTCCGTCCCGCCGCAACACCGAGACCGTCTTGTCCCTCGTCGACGACACTTCGAGCATCGAGCGAACCGCCCTGGTCAGCCAGGCGGAGCCGCGCGACTTCATCGCCCTCCTGAAGCCGCGGGTGATGTCGCTCGTCATCTTCACGGCGCTGACGGGCCTCGTCGTCGCGCCGGGCGGTCTCCATCCCGTCCTCGCCGCCATCAGCCTTTTGTGCATCGCGGTGGGCGCCGGCGCCTCGGGCGCCCTCAACATGTGGTACGACGCCGACATCGACGCGCTCATGGCCCGCACCGCCAAGCGTCCGATCCCCGCCGGCCGCGTCGCGCCGGGCGAGGCGCTGGCCTTCGGCCTCGTTCTCTCGGTGCTGTCGGTGCTCGTCCTCGGCCTCGTCGCCAACTGGCTCGCCGCCGGGCTCCTCGCCTTCACGATCTTCTTCTATGCCGTCGTCTACACGATGTGGCTGAAGCGCTGGACGCCGCAGAACATCGTCATCGGCGGCGCCGCGGGAGCCTTCCCGCCGATGATCGGCTGGGCTGCCGTCACCGGCTCGGTCTCCATCGAGTCGATCGTCCTCTTCCTCATCATCTTCATCTGGACGCCGCCGCACTTCTGGGCCCTCGCGCTCATCAAGTCCGAGGACTATGCGCGTGCCGGCGTTCCCATGCTTCCCGTGGTCTGCGGCGAGGACGAGACGCGCCGCCAGATCCTTCTCTACACGCTGGTCCTCGCGCCGGTCGGCATGGCGCCCTGGTTCCTCTCCTTCGCCGGCCTCGCCTACGGTCTGACCTCCCTCGTCGGCGGACTGGGCATGCTCTGGCTCGCCGTCGACATCTACCGCCGCCGCGAAGGCGCTCCGGCCCGCAAGGCCGCCGGACGCATGTTCGCCTTCTCCATCCTCTATCTCTTCGCGCTCTTCGCCGTGCTCCTCGTCGAGCAGGGCGTCGTGGCGCGGATCTTCTGAGGAGGCACGGCAATGGTCGATCACCCCACCGAAGCCGGCATTGTCCTGACGCCCGAGGAGAAGCGCCGCCAGCGGCAGCGCAACCTCGCCATAGCCTTTGCGCTCGCGGGGCTCTGCGTGCTGTTCTGGGTCATCACGATCGTCAAGGGCGCCGCCATCCTGCAGCGGCCGATGTGAGGCGGAGATGAGCGACGCGCACACCGATACACCGACACCCCGCGACTGGAAGCGCGACCTGAAGGTCGCCTCCGCCGCCTTCTCGTTCGGTCTCGCCATGTTCGGCGCAGCCTATGCCGCCGTGCCGCTCTACGACCTGTTCTGCCGTGTCACCGGCTTCGGCGGCACCACCATGCGCGCCGAGCGCCCGGCCGACCGCGTCATCGACCATCCGATCGACATCCGCTTCGATTCCAACATCGGCACCGGCCTGCCCTGGCGCTTCCAGGTCGACACCACCCGCCATTCCATCAAGGCGGGCGAGACCCACACGATGACCTACAAGGTCACCAACCTCGCCTCCGTTCCCGTCACCGGCATGGCCACCTACAACGTCGCCCCCGCCGAGACCGGCCGCTACTTCAACAAGCTCGAGTGCTTCTGCTTCACCGAGCAGACTCTCGCCCCCGGCGAGTCGCGCGAGTTCACCGTCGTCTATTTCGTCGATCCGGCGATCGCCGAGGATCCCTCGGCGCGCACCGCCAACACCATCACCCTGAGCTATACCTTCTACCGCCAGAACCAGACGCCGAAGCCCGTCGCCCAGGGCGCCGCGCCGACGGCTGGTTCGCGGACCAACTGACAGACCGACGCGGCGGGGAACCGTCGCGGAGAGCCATACGGAGACTTCAATGGCCGAGGCCCACGCCAAGCATCACGACTACCACCTGGTGCCACTCAGCCCCTGGCCGTTCGTCGGCTCGATGTCGGCCTTCGTCATGGCCGTCGGCGCGGTCATGTGGATGAAGTCCATGCCGCTGGCCGGCCTGCAGCTCGGCTGGGTCGTCTTCTTCGCCGGTCTCATCGGCGTGCTCTACACCATGTTCGGCTGGTGGTCGGACGTGATCCGCGAGGGCCAGGAAGGGCATCACACCCGCGTCGTGTCGCTGCACCTGCGCTACGGCATGATCATGTTCATCGCCTCCGAGGTGATGTTCTTCGTCGCCTGGTTCTGGGCCTATTTCGACGCCGCATTCTTCCCCGGCGAGGCGATCCAGTACCAGCGCACCGAGCTCACCGGCGGTCACTGGCCGCCGAAGGGCATCGAGACCTTCAACCCGCTGCAGATCCCGCTCCTCGGCACCATGGTGCTGCTGCTCTCGGGCACCACCGTCACCGCCGCCCACCACCACATCGTGACGGGCGAGCGCGAGCAGGCGAAGATGTACCTGTGGTTCACCGTCGTCCTCGGCTTCCTCTTCACCTGCCTGCAGATCTACGAGTACACCCACGCCCATTTCGGCTTCTCGGGCAACATCTACGGCGCCACCTTCTTCATGGCGACTGGCTTCCACGGCTTCCACGTCGTCGTCGGCACCATCTTCCTGCTGGTCTGCGTCCTGCGCCTCTACAAGGAGACGCACCTGACGCCGGAGAAGCACTTCGGCTTCGAGGCGGCCGCCTGGTACTGGCACTTCGTCGACGTGGTCTGGCTGTTCCTCTTCGCCGCCATCTACGTCTGGGGCTACGACTGGTCGGGCCGCGCGATGGCCGGTGTGGTCGGCCACTGAGGGTTTCGCGCCTTCGAAGGTTGAAAGGGCGGCCTCGGCCGCCCTTTTCTTTTCGCGGCTTCGCCGCGGTCACGGGCTTGTCATGTGGCCCCCGGGGATGATCCATGGCTGAATGCGCCGGGTTCCGCGGCGATGATGGTGGTGCGATGCCGATGACACGACGCATGTTCACGACGGGCCTCGCGGCGGTCGCCGCGCCGGCGCTCCTGCCCTCCACCGCCTTCGCCGTCCCGGTCGAGCGCGCCTACCGGCACGTGCTCGCCAACGGCCTCGAGGTCGTCGCCATTCCCGACCACCGCGTGCCGGTCGTCACCCACATGCTCTGGTACAAGGTCGGCTCGGCGGACGAGGAGCCGGGCCGCTCCGGCCTCGCCCATTTCCTCGAGCACCTCCTGTTCAAGGGCACGGCGCGCAACCCGGCGCCGGTGTTCTCCCGCGCCATCTCCGCCGCCGGCGGCCAGGAGAACGCCTTCACCTCCTACGACTACACCGGCTATTTCCAGCGCATCGCCCGCGAACAGCTGCCGGTGATGATGGACTTCGAGGCCGACCGCATGACCGGCCTGGTCCTCACCGACGAGGTCGTTCTGCCCGAGCGCGACGTGGTGCTGGAGGAGCGTCGCCAGCGCATCGACAACGATCCCGGGGCCCGCCTCGGCGAGCGCATGCAGGCCCGGCTCTGGGGCGAGGACCACCCCTACGGCATTCCGATCATCGGCTTCGAGCAGGAGATCGCGAAGCTCGACCTCGACGACGCCATGGCCTTCTACCGCCGCCATTACGCGCCGAACAACGCCATCCTGGTCGTCGCCGGCGACGTCGCGCCCGACGCGGTGTTCCGCATGGCCGCCGAGACCTACGGCCGCCTCGATTCCAACCCGGCCATCGCCATGCGCAGCCGGCCGCCTGCCGCGGGCCGGGAGACCCGCGAGCGCGTCCGCCTCGCCGACCAGCGCGTCCGCCAGCCGAGCCTCACCCACACCATCGTCGTGCCCTCCTACCGCACGGCCCGCCCCGGAGAGGCGGAGGCGCTGGAGGTGCTGTCGCAGGTGGTGGGCGCGTCGCCGAGCGGCCGCATCTACAAGACGCTGGTGGCCGACCGGGGCCTCGCGGTCAGCGCCGGCTGCTTCTACGCGAGCTCAGCCCTCGGCGACGGCCGCTTCGGCATCCACGCGGCGCCCCGCCCCGGCGTCACCATCGAGGCGCTCGAGGCGGCGATGTTCGAGGTCGCGGCGCGCGTCGCCGGCGACGGCGTGGGCGAGGACGAGGTGGCCCGCGCCAAGACCCGCCTGATCGCCGAGTCGGTCTATTCGCAGGACAGCCAGTCCTCCATGGCCCGCATGTATGGCGGGGCCCTCACCTGTGGCGCCTACATGGAGGACCTGCAGCAATGGGTCGAGCGGATCCGCGCCGTCACCCGCGACCAGATCAACGCGATGGCGCCGCGTGCCTTCGACTTCTCGCGCGCCGTCACCGGCGAGCTCGCACGGGCGGAACGCAGCTGATGCGCCGCGCCCTCCTTCTCATCGCCGCCGGACTCCTGACGATGGCCCATGCCCTGACCCCGACCGCCCCGGCCCTCGCCGAGACTCCCGCGAGCCAGGCCGGGCGGGTCCAGCGCGTCGTCTCGCCGGGGGGCATCGAGGCCTGGCTGGTGCGCCAGACCCACCTGCCGGTCCTCGCCTTGTCCTTCGCCTTCAAGGGTGGCACGGCCCAGGACGCACCGGGACGCGAGGGCACCGCCAATCTCCTCGCCGCCCTTCTGGACGAAGGTGCGGGCGACCTCGATTCGGAGGCCTTCAACGGCCGCCTGCAGGACCGCGCCATCGAGGTGAGCTTCGCCGCGAGCCGCGACCTGTTCTCCGGCTCGCTCCGCACCCTCACCGAACACCGTGCCGAGGCGGTCGACCTTCTCCGCCTCGCCCTGACCCGCCCGCGCCTCGACGACGCGCCGCTGGAGCGCATGCGCCAGTCGATCCTCGCCTCCGTCCGCCGGGCCTCCACCAATCCGAACTCGATCGCCAGCGACACGTTCTGGGCCACCGCCTTCCCCGGCCATCCCTACGGCCGCCGTGGGGCGGGCACGCTGGACAGCGTCGCCGCCATCACCCGAGACGACCTCAGGGCGCTCCACGGTCGCATCTTCGCCCGTGACAGCCTCAAGGTCGCGGTGGTCGGCGACATCACCGCCGCCGAACTCGGCCCCCTGCTCGACCGCATCTTCGGCGACCTTCCGGCCAAGGGTGGTCTCGCCCCCGTGCCCGACGCGGTGATCGCCGGCACCGGCGAGCGGCGCGTCGTCCCGCTGGACGTGCCGCAGGCCATCATCTCCTTCGGCCTGCCGGGCCTGAAGCGCGAGGACCCGGACTTCATCCCCGCCTTCGTGCTCAACCACGTCCTCGGCGGCGGCGGCTTCTCCTCCCGCCTCTACCAGGAGGTCCGCGAGAAGCGCGGCCTCGCCTATTCGGTCTCCTCGGGCCTTGCCGCCCTCGACGCCACGGGGCTCGTCACCGGCGGCACCTCGACGCGCAACGACCGCGCCGCCGAGAGCCTCGCCGTCATCACCGGCGAACTCCAGCGCATCGGCGCGGAGGGTCCGACCGCTCTCGAGCTGGAACAGGCCAAGCGCTATCTCATCGGCTCCTGGGCCCTGCGCTTCGAGACCTCGACCCAGATCGCCTCCAACCTGATCCGCATCCAGCTCGACGGTCTCCAGCCCGACTATCTCGACCAGCGCAACGCGCTCATCGAGGCGGTGACGCTCGACGACGCCCGCCGCGTGGCGCGGCGCCTGTTCGCGGATCCGAAGATGCTGGTCGTGGTGGTCGGCAAGCCCGAGGGGATGTGAGGCCCGAGAGGTGCCAGAAAAGATTTGATTGCACCGAAGCGGTGATGCAATCTATCGGCGCATGACCGGAGTGAAAGCGCCACGGCGACGTCCGGGCCTCTCGGCTTGCCGTCATGTGGCATGGCAGCACGTCCCATCCAGCGGGTGCGCAAATGGCCATCTTTACCCCCGCCCGTCGCGGCTCCGTGACGCTTTTCATGAAGGCTACGCCAGCCCTGAAGGGGGCACCGGCGAAGGTCGTCTATGACGGTGACGGCCTCAGCGGCGTGCTGACCGGCAATCAACCGATGCGGTTTCTGGGCTGCGACACTCCCGAGGTCGCCTACACGGTCCCCACCGGTCCAAGCGCATCCCGGCCCCGACAGAAGATCGGCGACGCGCTGTGGGGGGCCTATCTCGACGCACCGCTTGCCCCCGGCGCGTGGCCCGAATTCAAGCAGAAGCTCCATCCGCTCGTCGAACAGCGCTTCCTCGCCGTCTCCGGTCCTGGTTCCGCCGCCAATCATGCGCACCACGCGGGCAAAGCCCGCCAGGCGTTGATCGACCTCATCGAGGGCGATCGTGCTGCGCTCGGCATCGCCGAGGCGGACTTCCGGCTGTTCGTCGCCGTCACTCACGAGGTGTTCGACGGCTATGGCCGCCTTCTCGCCTTCGTCAACACCGATGTGCGCGATGCCGCGCTTCGCCCGACCCGCACCTACAACGAGCGTATGGTTGCGAACGGTATGGCCTCGCCCTTTTTTATCTGGCCGAACGTCGATCCCTTCATCGGGCGGCCTGCCGTCACCGACGCTGCCCTGCCGCCGCGCGAGCTGCGAAAGGCTGCGGGCCGCAGTCGTCTGGGCCGCTCCCGCCAGGATGCCGCAGCCGCGAGGGCGGCGGGCCTCGGCATATACGATCCCGCCAATCCACTCCGGCTCCTGGCGTACGAATTGCGCATGCTCGGCGACCGCAAGGCGCCGTCGCGATGGGTCATCGACCTCTCGGCCGAGGATGGAGATCCGACGCTCTATCCGCCCGACGGATACGTGCTGATCTCCAACCCGGAGGATCGTCTCTTCGTCCCGGCGGAGTATGTTCCCCTCTTCGCGCAGCGGGGCTGGCAGCCGGCGCGTCTCGTCCGCTTCTGAAGCGCTGGGATCAGCGGCGCCTCAGCCGCTGGTACGCGTAGGCGCCGAACACGCCGACCAGCGTCAGGGCGAGGCCGAACCAGGTCAGCGCATATTCGAAGTGCCGGTTGGCGAAGACGAGCCGCGTCTCGCCGCCGACCGGCAGGCCGCCGGGAACCGGCGTCGCATCCGCGTCGACGGAGAACGGCGCCGTGGCGGCGGGATCGAGGCCGAGGCTGCGGCCGATGGCCGTGACGTCGCGGGTGTAGAAGGTCCGCCGCGCCGGATCGTCGGGGGCGGCGAACAGGCCGCGCTCCTCGGGATAGCGGATGAGCCCCGTGACGCTGACCTCTCCCGCCACCTGGCCCGCGGCACGGGTCGCCGGGTCGCGCCGGTCGGTCGGCACGAAGCCGCGATTGACCAGCACCGTGTCTCCCGCCGCCGTCACCAAAGGCGTCAGCACGAAATAGCCCTGGCCCTGGGGGCGCGACCGGTCGGCCTGCCGGCTGTCGCCGGCGACGTGGTAGAGATAGGCCTCGGCGTCGTGGCGGAAGCGCCCGGTCACCGTCACCTTGCGATAGTCATCCCGCGCGGGGGTCATGCGCGGCCAGCCGTCGCGGCCGGGAAGCGGGATGGCGGGCGCCCGCGTGCGCTGCTCCACCTGGGCGACGAGCCCGTTCTTCCAGGCGAGCCGCGACATCTGCCAGGACCCCAGTCCGACGAGGATGCCGAGCGCCAGCAGCGCGGCGATGCCCGGCACGACGAGCGAGCGCGGCCGTGCCGCGGGAGGCGGCGAGGCGATGGGAACGGGGTGTCCGGGCGTCGGGGTCATGCCCCGCAGATAGGCCCTGGGTCACTCGCTGTCGAGGCGGCCTTCGCGCGCACCATGGCGATATTGCAGGGCGACCATCAGGCCCTTCATCGGCCGCAGCAGGCCGAGGCAGACGGCGAGCACCAGCGGCCCGAAGATGACGGCGTGAACCCAGAAGGGCGGCTCGTAGCGGACCTCCACCACCAGCGCCATGGCGCAGATGATGAATCCGGCGAAGAGGATGACGAAGACGGCCGGCCCGTCGCCCGAATCGGCGAAGGCGAGGTCGAGCCCGCAGGCGCTGCAACGGGGCTTCACCGTCAGGAAGCCCTCGAACAGATGTCCCTCGCCACAGCGCGGGCAACGGCCGCGCAGGCCCGTCGAGACGGGGGACTGCTCCTGGTAGTAGGTCATGGACGTCTCCGGGACGGCCGCACCCGCCGGGTACCGCCACCGTCGAACCATTTTCTAACCCTGTCGGAAGGTGGAGGCCACCCGGTCCCGTTGCTTCGGCTTTTTCCCGATGGCCCAGACGCTGTGTTAACCGCTTCTTCAAGGCTGACAGGCATTTTCATACCGATCGCCGCGACGCGTGCGGTTCGAACAAACTTTCCGGAACGGTGCGCCAAGAGTTGCGCCGGCGCTTGGAGCAGAGTGATGGCTGTTGACCTTTCGATGCCGATCCTCGTGGTCGACGATTACAACACGATGATCCGCATCATCCGTAACCTTCTGAAGCAGCTCGGCTTCGACGACATCGACGACGCGTCGGACGGCTCGGCCGCCCTCGCCAAGATGAAGGAGAAGAAGTACGGGCTGGTGATCTCCGACTGGAACATGGAGCCGATGACCGGCTACGAGCTCCTGAAGGAGGTCCGATCCGACGGCTCGCTCTCTCGCACGCCCTTCATCATGGTCACGGCGGAATCGAAGACCGAGAACGTCATCGCCGCCAAGAAGGCCGGCGTGAACAACTACATCGTGAAGCCCTTCAACGCCCAGACGCTGAAGGCCAAGATCGACGCGGTCTTCGCCGACTGATCGGCCTGAACTCCGACCTTCCGGCTGCGGCCGGCCCCAGGGCCGGCCTGCGGGAGGCATTGATACCGACCGGACTCACGCCGCCGCTGAGCTCCCCGAGGAACAGGCGACCATGAAAAAAGTGACCACCGAGCATCTCGACCGCATCGTCCAGTTTATCCGGACGAAAGGGAACGGCGACGTGTCGCTCGGCGACGTGGTCGCTCTGGCCGAGGTCACGGTCGAGTCGCTGTCCAGCTTCTTCCGCTCCATCGACATGGCGGTCTATCGCGAGCTGTCGGACATTGCCTCGTTCATCACCAACATGAAGGTCGAGGTCGGCCGCCTGCAGCCGAACGATCTCAAGCACAGCCGCATCCCCGCCGCCGGCATGGAGCTCGACGCCATCGTCAAGGCGACCGAGAAGGCGACCGACACCATCATGGGCGCCGCCGAGGAACTGATGGCGGCCGACGCCTCCGACCCCGTCGCCTACAAGGCCATGGTGGACGAGCGCATGATGCTCATCTTCGAGGCCTGCTCGTTCCAGGACATCACCGGCCAGCGCGTCGCCAAGGTCATCGACACGCTCAAGCACATCGAGGCCCGCGTCACCCGCTTCGCCGATGCGATCAGCGCCGCCGACGCCGACGGCTACCTGTCGGAAGACGAGCGCCGCCGCGAGGAGCGCAAGCTGAAGAACATCCTGCACGGGCCGCAGCTCGACGGCGAGGGTGTCGACCAGAACGACGTCGACGCGCTCTTCGCCAAGCCCGCCAAGAAGGGCGCCAAGAGCGAGGCCTGAGGCCCGCTCGCCGGCACAGCCTTTACCAGGTCAGCTTGCGCATGACGTGACGGGGCCGCTGCCCCGTCTCCGCGATCAGCGCCGCGAGACCGTCGGCCCTCACCCCATTCGCGTCCAGCAGCACCTCGGCGTGGATGCCCTCCGCGAGGAACAGGCAGTCGAAGCCCATGCGTACGGCGCCCGCGACGTCGGTGCGCATCGCGTCGCCGATGGCGAGAACCCGGCTGTGCGGCGGCCGGTGCCCCAGGATCCGCTCCGCATAGCGCCAGCAGGCCTCGTAGGCGGGCTCGTAGGGCTTGCCGGCATAGAGCACCTCGCCGCCCATGGACTGGTAGCGGTCGCCGATGGCGCCGGCGCAGAAGATCAGGTCGTGGCCGACCTCCACCACCTTGTCCGGATTGCCGCACAGGAAGAACAGGTCGCGCGCCTTCATGCGCTCCAACCGTTCCTGGTAGTCGTCCGGCGTCTCGGTGCGGTCGTCGACCAGGCCGGTGCAGACCACGTAGTCCGCTTCCTCGATGCCGACGAGGCGGGTGTCGATGCCCTCGAAGACCACCAGGTCCCGCTGCGGGCCGACATGGTGCACCGGCGCGCCGGGGCGGGTGCGCATGTAGTCGCGCGACACGTCACCCGAGGTGACGATGGCGTCGTAGGCCGCGCGCGGCACGCCGAGCCGGTCGAGCTGGCCGACGACGACGGGGGCCTGGCGCGGTGCGTTGGTGATCAGGATCACGGGAACGCCGCGCCGCCGCATCGCCACCAGCGCCTCGCAGGCGGCGGGATGGGCCTTCATCCCGTTGTGCAGCACGCCCCAGACGTCGGAGAAGACGAGATCGTAGCCGTCCGCGATGGCGGAGAGGCCGTCGATGACGGCGGCTGGCGACGGGGACGGGGCGGCGAGGGCGTCGGTCATGCCAGCGGGGTTAAGGGGCGGCGGCCCGGGGGTCAAGCATCGCTCCGCCGGAGCCTGACCCGTCTCAGGCGAGCGTCGTCGCCTTGAGGAACGGCAGCAGGGCCGCGAGGCAGCCCGCCGGGTTTTCCTCCGGGATGAAGTGACCGGCATCCACCGCTTCGCCCGTCGCCTTGGGCGCGAAGACCTTCCAGGCTTCCAGCGGGCTCGCTCCGGCGGAGGGAATGCCGGCATCGCCCCACACGACATGGACGGGCTCGGCGATGGTCCGCCCGGCCGTCCGGTCGGTTTCGTCGGCGACGAGATCGACGGTGGCACCGGCGCGATAGTCCTCGCAGCAGGCATGGATGCGCGAGGGATCGTTGAAGAAGTCGCGGTAGTGCTGGAGCGCCCGGTTGTCGTAGGCGTCGAGCGTGCCCGTCTTGGTCCAGAGCGACAGCTTCTCCTCGAGATAGGCGGTGGGATTGCGGCCGATCTCCGCCTCCGGCACGCCGTCCGGACCCGACAGGAAGATCCAGTGCTCGGTCTTCGGCGAGGGGGCGGCACGGATGCGCTCCCACATCACCACGGTCGGCACGATGTCGAGCAGTGCGAGGCGCTCCAGCCGTCCGGGATGATCCAGCGCCAGGCGATAAGTCACCCGCGCCCCGCGGTCATGGCCGCACGCCATGAAACGGGCATGGCCGAGGGCGGACATCACCTCGATCATCACCTTCGCCATGTCGGACTTGGCATAGGGGAAATGATCGGTGCCGCCGCGCGGCGCCGTCGACCAGCCGTAGCCGGGCAGGTCCGGCAGGACGAGGGTGAAGTGCTTCGCCAGTTCCGGCGCGATCCGATGCCATTCCACATGGGTCTGCGGGAAGCCGTGGACCAGAAGCAGCGGCGGCCCCGACCCGCCGGAGCGCGCGAAGATCTGGCCGACCGAGGTGTCGAGCCAGTGCGATTCGAAGCCGGGGAAGAGATCGTAGGTGGACATGAGGGCCTCCTGCAGGTCATGCCGAGCATAACGCTGCAGGGGGGCGTTGGGTGTCAGCAGTTCGGCGGAGGTGTCAGGCCCCCGCCTTCTCCCGCGCCACTGCCTGCCAGCCGATGTCGCGCCGGCAGAAGCCGCCCGGCCAGTCGATGAGGTCCACCGCCCTGTAGGCCTTCTCCTGTGCCTCCGTCACCGTCCGCCCCGTGGCGGTCACGGCGAGGACGCGGCCGCCGTTCGCCACGACGGTGCCGTCCTTGAGCGCGGTGCCGGCGTGGAAGACCTCGACGCCCGGCAGCTCCCGCGCCCGCTCGATGCCGCGGATGGGGCTGCCCTTCTCCGGGGTACCGGGGTAGCCCTTCGCCGCCATCACCACGGTGAGCGCCGCCTCATCGTACCAGCGCGCGCTCATGGTCTTCAGCTGGCCGTCGGCGGCGGCGATGAGCAGCGTCAGGAGGTCGTCCTTCAGCCGCATCATCAGCACCTCGCATTCGGGATCGCCGAAGCGGCAGTTGTACTCGATGAGCTTCGGCCCTTCGTCCGTGATCATCAGCCCCGCGAAGAGCACGCCCGTGAACGCATGCCCCTTGGCCTTCATCGCCGCGAGCGTCGGGCGGATGATCTCGGCCATGGTGCGCTCGACCATGGCGGGCGTCATCACCGGAGCCGGCGAATAGGCACCCATGCCGCCGGTATTGGGTCCGGTATCGCCGTCGCCCACCCGCTTGTGGTCCTGCGCGGTGGCGAGGGCGAGCGCGTTGGCCCCGTCGCAGAGGGCGAAGAAGGAGGCCTCCTCGCCGGTCATGAACTCCTCGACGACGACCGAGGCGCCGGCGGCGCCCATGCCGCCCTCGAACATCATGTCGACGGCGGCGAGCGCCTCGTCCAGCGTCATGGCGACGACCACGCCCTTGCCGGCGGCGAGGCCGTCCGCCTTGACGACGATCGGCGCGCCCATGCGGCGCACGTAGTCCTTCGCCGGCCCCGCCTCGGTGAAGCGCTCGTAGGCGGCGGTCGGAATGCCGAACTCCCGGCAGAGGTCCTTGGTGAAGCCCTTGGAGCCCTCGAGCTGCGCCGCCGCCTTCGACGGACCGAAGACCTTGATGCCGGCTTCCGCCAGGTCGTCGGCGATGCCGGCCACCAGCGGCGCTTCGGGGCCGACCACCACGAAGGTGACGGCGTGTGTCCGGCAATAGGCGATGACGGCGGCGTGGTCGGTGACGTCGATCGCCGCGAGGGTCGCGACCTCGGCGATGCCGGGATTGCCCGGCGCGCAGTGGAGCGTGGTGAGCAGCGGGCTCGCCGACAGGGCCCAGGCGAGGGCATGTTCGCGGCCGCCGCCGCCGATCAGAAGCACGTTCATGGCCGTCTCCGCCGGGGAACGGCGCCCTGCGTCCGTCTGATGCAGGCCGCCCCTTCAACCCTCGTCCCGCAGCGTCTAGACAAGAGCGCCCCGTCCGGCAACGGATTCGCTGCGCATGACCGATGTCGCCCCGTCCAACACGCCCGAGATTTCCGTCTCGGACCTCTCCGCCGCCATCAAGCGGACGGTGGAGGACGCCTTCGGCTATGTGCGCCTGCGCGGCGAGGTCTCCGGCTTCAAGGGACCGAGCGCCTCGGGCCATTGCTACTTCCGCCTGAAGGACGAGGGCGCCGCCATCGAGGCGGTGATCTGGAAGGGCACCTACGGGCGGCTGAAGTTCAAGCCGCAGGAGGGGCTGGAGGTCATCGCCACCGGCCGCGTCACCACCTTCCCCGGTTCGTCCAAATATCAGGTCGTCATCGAGAGCCTGGAGCCCGCGGGCGTCGGCGCGCTCATGGCGCTCCTGGAGGAGCGGCGCAAGAAGCTCGCCGCCGAAGGCCTGTTCGATGCGGCGCGCAAGCGGCCCTTGCCCTACCTGCCCGAGGTCATCGGCGTCGTCACCTCGCCGACCGGCGCCGTCATCCGCGACATCCTCCACCGCCTGGAGGACCGTTTTCCCCGCACCGTCCTCGTCTGGCCCGTGCGGGTCCAGGGCGAGGGGAGCGCGGCGGAAGTCGCGGCCGCCATCCGCGGCTTCAACGCCATCGGCCCCGACGACGACCTGCCGCGTCCCGACGTCATCATCGTCGCCCGCGGCGGCGGCTCGCTGGAGGACCTCTGGGGCTTCAACGAGGAGATCGTCGTCCGCGCCGCGGCCGAGAGCGCCATTCCGCTCATCTCGGCCGTGGGCCACGAGACCGACACCACCCTCATCGACTTCGCCGCCGACCGCCGCGCGCCCACCCCGACGGCCGCCGCCGAGATGGCCGTGCCGGTGCGTGCCGATCTCGTCGCCGAGACCCTCGGCCTCGGTCGTCGCCTCGGCCTCGCCGTCGCCCGCGGCATGGAGGGGCGGCGCACCGAACTGCGGGCAGCCGCCCGTGCGCTGCCCGATGCCGAGCGGCTTCTGGCCACCGCCCGCCAGCGCCTCGACACCGCCGGCGAGCGCCTGCCCAACGCGCTCGCCGCCAATGCCAGCGCCCACCGCACGCGGCTGTTGCGCGCGGCGGGGCGCCTGTCGCCGGCCCTGCTGGCGGGCCGGATCGAACGCAGCCAGGACCGGGTCGCGACCCTGTCGGACCGCGCGGTGGCGGCGCTGGAGCGGCGGACCGAGCTGCGCCGCCAGGGTTTCTCGACCCTGTCGGACCGCCTCTCCCGTTCGCTCGGCGTCTACGCGCGGACCCAGTCGGACCGCATCGAGCGCGCCCGCGACCGGCTTCAGGCGCTGCACGCCCGGGGCCCGCGCGCCGTCGCCCTCGTTCTCGGCCGCGGCCGCGAGCGGCTGGACGGCGCCGCGAAGCTCCTCGCGGCGCTCTCCTATCAAGGTGTCCTCGCCCGCGGCTTCGCCCTCGTCCGCGACGGCGAGGGCCGGCCGCTGCGCTCCGCGGCAGCCGTCACGCCCGGCATGGCGCTCGCCATCGAATTCGCCGACGGCCGCGTCGGCGCCACCGTCGGCGGCGAGGCGCCGCCCGCCGCGCCGAAGCCCGCGAGGGCCGCCGAGCCCAAGGCCCGCAAGGGCGGGGAAGGGCAGGGGAGCCTGTTCTAGGCGTCCGCGTGGCCTCCCTCAGCGCCCGGACAGGAGCTGTGTCGCCCGGGCCGTCGTCGCGGCCACTGCGGCAGGAGTGTAGACCATTCCCATGTGGTCGATGCCGGCGAGGACATCCACCGGGATCCGGTCGTTGACCGCGCCGATGGCTGCCGGGTAGGCGCCGGCGACGAACAGGGCATCGTCCGCGCCGATCATCACGACGGTCGGCCGGTCGATGGACGCGACGGTCGGCGCCCAGTCGCGGGGAAGCATGAGGCTCGCGAGGAGGCGGTGCGAATAGATCCGCGCGCGCTTGCCCGTTGCGCCAGGGGGCACGGCGTAGGCGATGACCGGCAGGCCGTCGAGGGCCGAGATGCCGAAACGGTTGAGGATCGTCAGCACCGCGATCCGCGGTAGCGACACCTGAGTCCAGCCTCCCGTGTCCGGCCGGCTCGTCGGGCCGCTGCTCGACAGGATGGGCGCACTCGCGATGATCCCGGCGAAGCGCGGGGCGAGGGGACTGGCGGCCACCCGGAGCACGAAGGCGCCGCCCAGGGAGTGGCCGAAGAGCAGCAGCTTCTCCTGCGGATGGCGCGCCGCGACGAAGGCCACCAGGTCTGCAAGATCGTCCTCCGACTGCCCGCGATAGGCGAGATCCCCGAGGGTGCCGCTCTCGCCGTGACCGCGCAGGTCCATGGCATAGGTTGCGATCCCCGCCGCTGAGAAGCCGCTCGACACCCCGTGCACGGCCACCGAAACGCCGCTGGAGCCGTGGATCGCGATGGCGACGCCCTTGCCGGGTTCCCCCGGGTAGAACCGGTAGGCGAGCTGCGCACCGTCGCGCGCGGGGAAGCGCTCGTAGGGGGGCACGGGCGCCCCCGAGCCCAGCCGCTGGTCGGCTGCGGACATGGATTCGAGCTGAGGCGGCTCTTTGACGCCGGCCATGGCGAGCACCAGGGCGAGGGCGGCGACGAGGGCGGCAACGAGCACGAGAGCGGTGAGCAGGACGGGCTTCATGAGGGTCTCCGGAGCAACAGCCGGTTGCCTAGGGTGGCCCTGGCTCCTAGTCTCTTGCTCCTTCGCGAACGGTCCGATTTCTTCGCCAATGACATCCCATCAGCCCGCCCGTTCGACGCGCCCGCCCCTCACCGTACGGTCTCACCTGGCGCTGCGGCTGGCCGGTGCCAGCCTCCTGCTCGGTCTCTTGGGACCCTTCGGCACCTATCTCGGCATGCCGCTGCCGATCCGCCTGCTGCATTTTTCCGCCAACGTGCTGGTCATCGGCGCCCTCATCGTCCTCGGCAACATGGCCCTGCGCCGTTTCGTCTTCGCGGGAGAACCTCCGCTCTGGGCCGCACTGTGCGTGGCGCTCGCCGCGGCCCTCCCCGGCGCGGTCGTGGTCCAGTGGCATCTGTCCTTGCTGGCGCCCGCCAGCCTCGCCTTCGTGACCTTTCCCGAACTCCTCGCCCAGACGGCGGTGGTCAATCTTCTGATCAGTACCGTGGGCTGGTTCGTGGAGCGGCGGATGCAGGCCGGTGCCGCCAGCCGCTCCGCCGGGGGGAGCGTGTCCCGGGAGGAAGCTCCGGCTTCGCCCCCGACACCCGCCACGGCCGTCTCACGGCCGGACCAGCCCTTCGATGCCCGACTGCCCTTCCGGCTGCGGGGGGCGTCGATCCTGTCGCTGAGCGCCGAGGATCATTACCTCCGCGTGCGCACGTCACGCGGTGAAGCGTTGATCCTCTGCGCGCTGTCCGAGGCGATCGGCCTTCTCGGTGAGACGGCGGGCCTGCGCGTCCACCGCTCGCACTGGGTGTCGTGGACGGCCCTCGCCCTGCCGGACACCCGTCTCGGGCGCGACGGGCTCCATGTCGCGGAGGCGGGCGATCTGCCGGTCAGCCGTCGCGGACGCCGGCTCCTCGCGGAGGCCGGCGTCGCCTGAGCGCTGGTCGGGGTGGACGAGGCCGCAGCCCCGTCGTCGGGTGCTACTGCAGCGTCTGCGTGGCGATCCAGGTCTTCACCGCCCGGAGCGCGTCGTGCGGCGTCTCGGCAAGGCCGAGGGCCGATTTCCAGACGGTCAGCTGGCCGTCGGCGCTGGTGCCGCGCACGCAGATGTCGAGGCAGCGGGCGAGGTCGTCGGCGCAGCCGAGCGCTTCCGCGTCCTCCTCCAGCAGGGTCACGGTCTCCTGCACGAGGTCGGCGATGGAGACGGTGGTGCGGCGCTCCTCGTCCACGAAGGAGCCGTGGATGCCGTAGCGCTGCGCTCGCCACTTGTTCTCTTGCGCCACCGCCCGCGACAGGGGCGAGAGGTCCGAGCGGAAGTCCGGGTGGCGGATGAGGTAGCGCACCATGGAGCGGTAGAGGGCGGCGATCGCCAGCGAATCGTCGAGGCTGGTGCAGGAATCGGGCGCCCGCAGCTCGAGCGTCGGGAAGCGCCGCGAGGGCCTGACCGCCCACCAGACATAGCTCGAATCCTCGATCACCCGCGCCTCCACCAGCAGCGCGACATAGTCGTCGTACTCTGCCTGCGTCTTGAACATCTCGGGCAGGCCCGTGCGCGGCAGCTCGTCATAGGCGGCGAGGCGATAGCCCATCAGACCGGTCGCCCGCGATTGCCAGAACGGCGAGGAGGTCGACAGGGCGATGATCAGCGGGATGGTCGGCATCAGCCGGCCCATCACGTCGATGCGCCGCGACAGGTCGTCGAACTCGGCATGGACGTGCAGGCCGCAGACGATGTTGCGCTGGCCGATCATCTGCAGGTCGTGCATCACGCTGTCGTAGCGCGGCGCATCGCTCGCCCGCTGCGTCGCCCACATGGCGGTCGGGTGGGTGCCGGAGGCGAGCACCGCGAGGCCGTGCTTCGCCGCGACCTCGCCCAGCATGCCGCGCATGGCCTGCAGCTCGTTGCGGGCGGCGGTCGCGCTGCTGTGGACCGAACTCGTCAGCTCGATCTGCGACTGCAGCATCTCGCTGCCGACCCTGTCGCCGAGCCTGGCCTTGGCAGCCTCGAGGAAGCCCTGCGGCATGCGGCGCATCACGGCCTTGGTCTCGGCGTCGACGACGAAGAACTCTTCCTCGATGCCGAAGCGGCGGGTGTCCGACATGATCGTCTCCATGAATGGACGTCAGAAATCGAATGGACGTCAGGATTTGTGCTTGGAGCGCACCAGAAGGCGGCCGCTCGCCGGCGCGCCCCTCCCAGTCCGGGGCGGTGTCCGGTGCGACAGAGGCTGTCGCCGGGCAGGGCGAAAATGTGGCCCGATCCGGTCACGGATCGCCACGATTTCGTAACGTATTGAAAGATGGCGTGAACTTAAATTCGTTGACTTCGGCGCCCGCCCCGCTTCGCGGCACCCGCTGCTTCGCCTGCGGCGCGCCGCGGTCAGCGCCAGTCGCCGAGGCTCGCCTGCACAACCGCGAGGGCGGCGACCGCCGCCGTATCGGCCCTGAGGATGCGCGGTCCGAGCGACAGGGCGAGGGTCCGCGGACGCCTGGCGATGAGGGCGCGCTCCTCCTCGGAGAAGCCCCCCTCAGGCCCGATGAGCACGGCGATGCCGTCTCCCGCCGCCCCGTTCGCCCGCAGGGCCTCGACGGGATTGGCGATGGCGGCGTCCTCGTCGCAGAAGACGAGGAGCCGGTCCGGGGGCAGCGCAGCCAGTGCGGTGGTAAGGGGTTGTGCGTCATCGCATCCGGCAACCGTCAGGATGCCGCATTGTTCCGCCGCCTCCACGGCGTTCGCCCGCATCCGCTCGAGGTTCACGCGGGTCGCCTGGGTGTGGCGGGTGATGACCGGGACGAGCCGCGAGACGCCCATTTCCACCGTTTTTTGAACCATGTAGTCGAGCCGGGCGTGTTTCAGCGGCGCGAAGAGGAGCCAGAGGTCGCAGGCGTCGGGCTGCGGCCGCAGGCGCTCCTCGACCGCGAGCGCCAGCGACCTCTTGCCGCTGCGCTTCAGCCGCGCGGCCCATTCGCCGTTCACCCCGTCGAAGGCGGCGATGCGCGCCCCGTCGTCGAGCCGCATGACGTTCAGGAGATAATTGGTCTGGTCGGCATCGCAGGCGACAACCGCGCCCTCGGCGAGGGGACCGGCCACGAACAGCCGTATCGCCTTGAAATCATAGGCCGCCATGTCGCGCGTTTCCTCTTGGGGCCGGGCCGGCGGCCCGGCATGGGCTGCGACCGGCGGTGGAGGACGTCCCATCTCGCCCGCCGGTCACATTGCCACGATGCTGACCGATTGATATGTAACCAAGCGATTTCACTCAACCTCGCTCGCTCTGCGGACGTGTTCAGGGGCCGAACGATGTACCGTCCTTACGCGATGAAGACTTCCCTGGCAGCCCTGGCTCTCGCCGCCGTCGTGGCGAGCGGGGAGGTGCGCGCCAACGAGATCTGCCAGGCCGAGTTCCAGCCGCTGATCACCGCGCACCAGGAGGTCATGAAGCAGACCCAGGCGGCGATCCCGCGCGGCCGTCCGACGACCTTCGAGCAGGCCAAGGCCAATGCCCAGCGCGCCTGCGCCGCGCTCACCACGGCCCAGGCCTCCTTCCGCCGGCTCCAGCAGTGGATGACCACCAACGCCGAATTCTGCCGCCTGCCCGAGCAGATCATGAACGACGTCAACACCGGCGTCGCCAACATCACCCGCAACCGCACCCAGGCCTGCAACGGCGTCGCCCAGCTCGAGCGCCAGCGCCGCCAGGCGGAGGCCGGCGGCGGCAATCCCTTCGCGCCCAATGCGGGCCGCCGCCCGCAGCTCGACCTGCGCACCCCCGGCGCGCTCTGACCCGGCGATGACCGCCGCGGACGGACGCGTCGCCGACGCCGTTCGGGGCTCCTGGGTCGACACCCACGCGCCCCTCGCCTGGCGGCCCTATCTGCGGCTCGCCCGCGCCGACCGGCCCATCGGCTCCTGGCTCCTGCTCCTGCCCTGCTGGTGGTCGGCGGCCTTCGCCGCGCTGGCGGCGGGCCAGCCGCTCCCGAACCTCTGGCACATGCTGCTCTTCGCCGTCGGCGCCGTGGCGATGCGCGGCGCGGGCTGCACCTACAACGACCTCGTCGACCGCGACATCGACGCCCTCGTCGAGCGGACGCGCTCGCGGCCGCTCCCCTCCGGCCAGGTGACCAGCCGGCAGGCCAAGATCTTCCTCGCCGCGCAGATCGGGCTCGGCGCCTGCGTGCTGCTGGCCCTCTGGCAGCCTTTCGCCTGGGCGGTCGGCATCGCCTCGCTGGCGGTGGTCGCCATCTATCCCTTCATGAAGCGCATCACGTCCTGGCCGCAGTCGGTGCTGGGCCTCGCCTTCTCCTGGGGCGCGCTGATGGGCTGGGCGGCGGCCTTCGGCCGGCTCGACCCTCCCGCGCTCCTGCTCTATGCCGGCTCCATCCTCTGGGTGATCGGCTACGACACGATCTACGCCCACCAGGACCGCGAGGACGACGCCATCGTCGGCGTCAGGTCCACCGCGCTGCTCTTCGGCGAGAAGACCCCGCTCTACCTGTCGCTGTTCTATGCAGCCGCGGTGGCCATGTTCGGCACGGCGCTTTGGAGCCTCGCTGCTCCGCCGCTCGCCTGGCTGGGCCTCACCCTCTTCGCAGGCCACCTGGTCTGGCAGGTCCGGTCGCTCGACATCGCCGATCCCGACCTCTGCCTGAGGCTCTTCAAGTCCAACCGCGATGCCGGGCTCATCTTCCTCGCCGGGCTGATGGCGGCGGCACTCCTGCGCGCGCTCAGCTGACCTTGCCGTGCAGCGACCCGACGATCTCCGCCACCACCGCGTCGGCGGGGTCGCCGGAGGCAGAGAGGCCGGCGATGACGCCCTCCACGTCGGCGGCCGGGCGGTTCTGGCTCATCTTCAGCTTGGCGTCGAAGGACGACACCGCGAACTGCATGCCGACGATCGCCCGCATCTGCATGGCGAGGAAATCCTCCGGCGCGTCGCTCATCGCCCAGGGATGGTCCCGGCCGCTCTCGTGCCGGTCGGTGAGGTCGGCGAGGTTCTGCCGCAGGAAATCCGGCTCCGCCGGCCAGGTCACCCGGCCGCGCACATGGACGCTGGCATAGTTCCACGTCGGGACGACCTTGGCCGTCTCCATCTTCGTCGCATACCACGATGGCGTCACGTAGGCCTGCGGCCCGGTGAAGACGAGCAGGGCTTCAGACCCTGCTTCCGTGTTCTGCCAGTGCGGATTGGCCTTGGCGATATGGCCGAAGAAGGCGGCGCCGCCCTCGCCGTCCTGCTTCAGGATCACCGGCAGGTGCGTGGCGAACAGCCCGTCGCGGCCGTGGGTCACCAGGAGAGCGAAGGGGTGGGCCCGGCAGAAAGCCATGACCTCGGCCTCCTCGCCCATCCGGAACAGGGGCGGCACGTACATCGCGGAACCCTCGGGGCGGAACGAGAACGGCCGGGACGATAGGGTCATCGTCCCGGCCGGTCCAATCAACGGTGCTCATGGGGCGCATGTGCCCCGATGATCAGGCGGCACGCACCTCGGCGACGAAGGCCTTCAGCGCCTGGTCGATGCTGGAGGAGCAGCCGGCGAGGCGGCGGCTCGCCTCGGTGACCTCCGCCGCCGACCGCCCGGTGCCGGCGGCGGCGCCGCTGACGTCCAGGATGGAGCGGCGCGCGAGGTCCGCCTGGGCGTTCGCCTCCGAAATCGCCCGCGAGATCTCGGAGGTCGAGGCCTGCTGCTGGTCGACCGCGGCGGCAATGGCCGTGGTGATGTGGTCCATGGAGCCGATGGTCTCGGTGATGACGCCGATGGCCTGGACCGTCGCATTGGTGGCGGCCTGCATGCGGCCGACCTGCGAGGCGATCTCGTCGGTGGCCTTGGCGGTCTGCCCGGCGAGCTGCTTCACCTCCGCAGCCACCACCGCGAAGCCCTTGCCGGCCTCGCCGGCACGGGCGGCTTCGATCGTGGCGTTGAGGGCGAGCAGGTTGGTCTGCTCGGCGACGGCGTTGATGAGGCTGATGACCTCGCCGATCTTGCGCGCCGCGCCGTCCAGCTCGGCGACCCGCGAGCCGGTCTCGCCGGCTTCCTTCACCGCCCGCCCGGCCACCTCGGAAGAGGCCGACACCTGCCGTCCGATCTCGGTGATGGAGGCCGCGAGCTGGTGCGCGGCGCTCGCCACGGCGTTCATGTTGGCGGTGGCCCGGTCGGTGGCCTCGGAGGCGTTGCTCACCCGGCCGGCCATCGCCCCGGAGGTCGAGGTCAGGGTCGCGGCGCTGGCGTCGAGCCCGCCCACGGCAGCGTCCGCATCGGCGATCCGGGCGGCCATGGCCTTCTCGTAGTTGACGATGGCGGCCTCGAGCCTGCGGCCACGGTCGGCGCGGGCCTCGACCTCGTTCAGCCGGTCGGCCTCCGCGGCCTTGGCCTGGCGGGCGTTGTCGCGCAGCACGATCAGGGCGCGGGTCAGGTCACCGATCTCGTCGGCGCGCGTCGGGGCTGCAATGGGGGCGTCGAGGTCGCCTGCGGCCACCCGCTCCAGCGACGCGGTCGCGGCCACCAGCGGCTTCACCGCCCGGCGCACCACGATGGCGGCGAGCCCGCCGAGCACCACGACGATGGCCAGCAGCGAACCGATCATGCCGTAGAGGGTCTGGCGCGCCTGGGCGTGGAGCTGCTCGGTGGGAATGCCGACGAACAGCACGCCGATGACCTTGCCGGCGGAGTCGAGGACCGGCTGGTAGGCCGTGTAGAACGAACGGCCGAATAGCGTCGCCGGACCGTAATAGGGCTGGCTGGCCTTCAGCGGGGTCTGGGCCGGATGATCGGGGGCGAGCGCCGTGCCGACGGCCCGGTCGCCGTTCTCCTTCTTCACGTTGGTGGTGCGCCGCACGAAGATGCCCTTGTCGTCGGTGACGAAGACGGTGGCGACGCCGCCGACCGCCTGGATCGTGCGGTCGACGATGGTGTGGTCGGAAAAGGTCGGCATGGCGCCGGCGCGCATGTCGGTCACGCGGTCGGCGGCGATCGCGAAGCGGCTCTCCGCGTGGCTGGCCTGGAACAGGACCGCCAGCGTTCTGAGGTTCGTCTGCGCATCCCGCAGGGCCGTCGCCTCGTTGCGTGATTGGATCAACGACCAGCCGGCGACGAC
>LNFM01001796.1_pt1 | contig 47034 bp, 47 predicted proteins | sample 596031 | NCBI WGS metagenome assembly LNFM01 (sample SAMN04254537, study PRJNA301005) | activated carbon metagenome | isolation source: dual media filters at the Ann Arbor, Michigan drinking water treatment plant | place: USA: Ann Arbor
CACCGAACGTGAGTTTGGTAAGGAATTGAACCATGCGTCATCGTAAAAGTGGCCGTCACCTCAGCCGCACCAGCGCACACCGCAAGGCCATGTTCCAGAACATGGCGGTATCGCTGTTCGAGCATGAGCTGATCAAAACTACTCTGCCGAAAGCCAAAGAGCTGCGTCGCGTTGCCGAGCCGCTTATCACTCTGGCTAAAGAAGACAGCGTTGCAAACCGTCGTCTGGCCTTCGACCGTACGCGTTCGAAAGCCATCGTTGGTAAGCTGTTTAACGATCTGGGCAAGCGCTACGCCACCCGTCAGGGCGGTTACCTGCGTATTCTCAAGTGCGGTTTCCGTACTGGCGACAATGCTCCAATGGCTTATGTTGAGCTGGTTGACCGTCCGGTCGCTGGTGCAGCGGTAGACGCTGAGTAAGTTGCAGGTTGTATGAAAAACCGGGCCTTGGCCCGGTTTTTTGTTATCTGGGCGTTGGTAATTAGTTCTGCTGGTGTTTTATGTGGCGGCCTGTAATTGGTTGCCCTGCTAATCTGCTTGGAGGCAATTGTTGGTTAGGTGCACTTAATGCAGCTCGATCAATGGTCACGTGCGCAGGTTGCAGGGTGGGTTGCCCCTTTTATTGTTGATATGCCCGATTTCGTGCCTGCAACGCTGTTTGGTTTTTAGCTTGACCGTTTTGCAGGCGCGCCACAGCATAGCCCCATGAATGATGTGTTTTTGTGAGGATTTGAGCCATGAAAGGTCATGCAGAAGTTATCGATTACTTGAAAATGCTGCTCAAGGGTGAGCTTGCGGCTCGTGATCAATATTTCGTGCACTCACGTCTGTATGAAGACTGGGGTTTCGCAAAGCTGTATGAGCGTATCAATCATGAAATGGAGGAAGAGACTCAGCACGCTGACGCCATCCTCAAGCGCATTCTGTTTCTTGAGGGTGCGCCGGATATGGTGCCTGACAGCTTCCATTTTGGTCAGACAGTCCCCGAGATGCTCAAGCTCGACCTAGCGCTTGAGTACCATGTGCGCGCCGCGCTGAGTAAGGGTATTGCGCTGTGCGAGCAGCACCAGGATTATCAAACCCGCGATATTTTGTTGGTTCAGCTCAAAGACACTGAAGAAGATCATGCTTATTGGCTGGAAGCCCAATTGGGATTGATCGAGAGAGTGGGTCTGGAGAATTATTTGCAAAGTCAGATGTAAGCGTTAAAGCGCGTGGCCGTGCTTACAGGTCTTACTCGGCAAAAAGTGTGCAAGTGAAAAAGCCAGAGCGGAGGTGATCCGCTCTGGCTTTTTTGTGGCGTGCTGCTTGAGTTTTTTTCTGTAGTTAGTCTCGATCGCGCTCTAGCAATGGCTTGAGGAAGAAGCCTGTGTGCGATTGCGGCATTTCGGCGACTTCTTCTGGCGTGCCGACGGCGATGATCTGGCCGCCTTTTGATCCACCCTCGGGGCCGAGATCCACCAGCCAGTCGGCTGTTTTGATCACGTCCAGGTTGTGCTCAATAACCACGACCGTGTTGCCGTGATCACGCAGGCGATGCAAGACGTCGAGCAGTTGCTGGATATCGGCAAAGTGCAGGCCCGTTGTCGGCTCGTCGAGGATGTACAGGGTCTTGCCGGTATCGCGCTTGCTCAGCTCACGGCTCAGCTTGACCCGCTGTGCCTCGCCGCCGGACAGAGTGGTCGCACTCTGGCCCAGCTTGATATAAGACAGGCCGACATCCATCAGCGTTTGCAGCTTGCGCGCCAGGGCGGGCACGGCATCGAAGAACACGCGCGCTTCTTCGATGGTCATGTCGAGTACTTCGGTGATGCTCTTGCCCTTGTACTTAACCTCTAGGGTTTCGCGGTTGTAGCGTTTGCTTTTGCACACATCGCAGGGCACGTAGATGTCCGGCAGAAAGTGCATTTCCACCTTGATCAGGCCATCGCCTTGGCAGGCTTCGCAGCGTCCGCCTTTGACGTTGAAGGAGAAGCGTCCAGGGCCGTATCCGCGCGAGCGCGACTCCGGCACCCCGGCGAACAGCTCGCGGATTGGCGTGAAAAGCCCGGTGTAGGTCGCAGGGTTGGAGCGCGGCGTGCGGCCAATTGGGCTTTGATCGATGTCCACTACCTTATCCAGGTGCTGAAGGCCGTCGATGCTGTCGTGGGCAGCCGCTTCCAAGGTGGTTGCGCCATTCAGTGCCGTGGCGCTCAGCGGGAATAGGGTGTTGTTGATCAGCGTCGACTTGCCGGAGCCGGAAACACCGGTGACACACGTGAGCAGGCCGATCGGGATTTCCAGGTCGACATTGCGCAGGTTATTGCCGCGCGCGCCCTTGATCTTCAGCAAGAGTTTTTTATCGCGCGGGTGACGCTTGGCAGGTACGGCGATTTTCACGCGCCCGGACAAGTACTTGCCCGTAAGCGAGTCCGGATGAGCCATGACTTCGGCTGCGGTGCCTTGGGCGACGATTTGTCCGCCATGCACGCCGGCACCAGGGCCGATATCCACCACGTAGTCGGCCATGCGGATGGCGTCTTCGTCGTGTTCGACCACGATCACCGTGTTGCCGATGTCGCGCAAGTGGCGCAGGGTGCCGAGCAGGCGTTCGTTGTCGCGCTGATGCAGGCCGATGCTCGGTTCGTCGAGGATGTACATCACACCGACGAGGCCGGCGCCGATCTGGCTGGCCAAGCGAATACGCTGCGCTTCACCACCAGAAAGGGTGTCCGCGCTGCGGTCGAGGGTCAGGTAATCGAGGCCGACGTTGACCAAGAATTGCAGGCGTTCGCGGATTTCCTTGAGGATCTTTTCCGCAATTTCACCGCGACGTCCCGGCAAAGCCAAGCTGCCGAAGTACTCGGTAGCGTCGCCAATGGGCATGCCGCTGACTGCCGGCAGCGTCTTCTCGCCAACCCATACGTGGCGCGCTTCGCGGCGCAGGCGGGTGCCGCGGCAGTCCTGGCAGGCTTGGGTGCTGAGAAACTTGGCCAGTTCTTCACGTACGCTGGACGATTCGGTTTCGCGGTAGCGCCGCTCCAGATTCGGCACGATGCCTTCGAAGGGATGCGAGCGCTTAACGATGTCGCCACGGTCGTTGAGGTATTTGAAATCGACGTTTTGCGTACCGCTGCCAAACAGAATGCATTTCTGGTGTTCGGCGCTGAGTTCGTCAAACGGCACTTCTAGGCTGAATCCGTAATGTGCAGCCAAAGAGCCGAGCATCTGGAAGTAATAAACGTTGCGCCTGTCCCAGCCGCGGATCGCGCCTTCGGCCAGGGTCAGTTCGCCGTTGACCAGGCGCTTGGTGTCGAAGAACTGCTTAACGCCGAGGCCGTCGCAGGTCGGGCAGGCACCGGCCGGATTGTTGAAGGAGAACAGCTTGGGTTCAAGTTCACTGATCGAGTGGCCGCACACCGGGCAGGCAAAGCGGGCAGAGAAGATGATCTCTTCACCGATTTCCCCCTCCATTGGTGCGATCAGGGCCAGGCCGTCGGCGAGCTTTAGTGCTGTTTCGAAAGATTCAGCCAGGCGCTGCTGCATATCGCCGCGCGCCTTGAAGCGGTCAACCACGGCATCAATGCTGTGCTTCTTCTGCTTGTCGAGCTTCGGCAGTTCGTCCAGTTCGTAAATCTTGCCGTTGATCCGCACGCGGACAAAACCCTGCGCGCGCAGTTCATCAAAGACCGCAAGGTGTTCACCTTTGCGTTCGCGAATTACCGGGGCGAGCAGCATCAGTTTGCTGCCTTCGGGCAGGGCCAGCACCTGATCGACCATCTGGCTGACGGTCTGCGCTTCCAGCGGCAGATCGTGGTCCGGGCAGCGCGGAATGCCAGCGCGGGCATATAGCAGGCGCAGGTAGTCGTAAATTTCGGTGATGGTGCCGACGGTGGAGCGTGGGTTGTGTGAGGTGGACTTCTGCTCGATGGAAATCGCCGGCGAAAGGCCTTCGATGGTATCGACGTCAGGCTTTTCCATCATCGAGAGAAACTGCCGGGCGTAGGCCGACAGCGACTCAACGTAGCGGCGCTGTCCTTCCGCATAAAGGGTGTCGAAGGCCAGCGATGATTTGCCCGAGCCAGATAAGCCAGTGATGACAATCAGCTTGACGCGCGGCAGGGTCAGGTCGATGTTTTTCAGGTTGTGGGTGCGAGCACCCCGAATCAGTATCTTGTCCACAAACAACAGCCTCGCATGGCGGGCGGAAAACCACCGAGTATACGGCTCCGAGGACCAGCGCGGCAAAGCGTCACTGCTGTGCCAGGTGCGATCAGGCTGCTAGAATCGCCGCCTGTTTTTAATAGAGCGTTTTCCATGCACGATCAGCACAGTGAGCGCATGAGTGGCGGCGAAGCCCGAGCAGCCAGCGGTTTGGCGTTGGTGTTTGCGTTCCGCATGCTTGGCCTGTTTATGGTGCTGCCGGTGATGGCAACCTACGGCATGGAGTTGCAAGGCAGCACGCCGGCTTTGATTGGATTAGCCATTGGCGCTTACGGCCTGACTCAGGCCGTGCTGCAGATTCCCTTCGGTATGCTCAGTGATCGTATTGGCCGGCGTCCGGTGATTTATGTCGGGCTGCTGATTTTTGCCGCTGGCAGTTTGTTGGCGGCGAATGCGGACAGCATTTGGGGTGTAATTGCCGGCCGAGTCTTGCAGGGGGCGGGTGCTATTTCGGCTGCAGTGATGGCCCTGCTGTCCGACCTCACCCGTGAGCAGCATCGCACCAAGGCGATGGCCATGATCGGCATGAGCATTGGTCTGTCGTTTGCCGTGGCGATGGTGGTGGGGCCATTGCTGACGCGTGCCTTTGGTCTTTCCGGTTTATTTCTCGCAACGGCGGCGATGGCGCTGCTGGGTATCGTTGTCGTAGCCGGCTGGGTGCCGCGTGCATCCAGCGCGCTGCAGCATCGGGAGTCGGGCGTGGCCAGTCAGGCCCTTTTACCCACCTTGAAAAATTTTGATTTGCTGCGGCTGGATTTTGCCATCCTGGCTCTGCACGCCATCTTGATGGCCAGCTTTATTGCCCTGCCTTTGGCGTTAGTTGAGCAGGGCAGCTTGGCCAAGGAAGAGCACTGGTGGGTTTATCTGACGGCCTTGCTGGTGGGCTTTTTCGCCATGGTGCCGTTCATCATCTACGGTGAGAAAAAACGCCGGATGAAGCAAGTGTTGATCGGCGCTGTGCTGGTGTTGCTGGTCTGTGAGTTGTTCTTTGTGATGGTCGAGCAAAACCTGCGCACGTTGGTGCTGGGTATGGTGGTCTTTTTCACGGCCTTTAATCTGCTTGAGGCATCGCTGCCTTCTTTGGTTAGCAAGGTCGCGCCGGCGGGCGGCAAGGGCACTGCCATGGGGGTTTACGCCACCAGTCAGTTCCTTGGTGCGGCCATTGGCGGCATTCTCGGCGGCTGGCTGTATCAGCATTACAGCTTGTCGGGCGTGTTTCTTGGTTGCGCGGGCATGGCTCTTCTTTGGTTGGGCTTTGCTGTTACTATGCGCGAACCGCCTTATGTCACCAGCTTGCGCCTGCCGCTTTCGTCTGCGGCCTTGGAGGATGCAAGCCTAGCCGAGCGTTTACAGGCTGTGCCCGGAGTGGCGGACGCCGTAGTGGTGCGTGATGAAGCCGCCATTTATATCAAAGTCGATACCCAACAATTGGACCGCACGTCCCTTGAGCGCCTCATAGAGCCGGCGCCGGTGACGTGCTGATAGCCTAGGAGAACGTTATGGCCCGTGGGGTTAACAAAGTCATTCTGGTAGGTACCTGCGGACAGGATCCGGAAACCCGCTACCTGCCAAGCGGCAATGCGGTTACCAACCTGAGCCTGGCGACCAGCGAGCAGTGGACCGACAAACAAACCGGTCAGAAGGTCGAGAAAACCGAGTGGCACCGTGTGTCGCTGTTCGGCAAGGTCGCCGAGATTGCTGGCGAGTACCTGCGTAAAGGTTCGCAGGTCTATATCGAAGGCAAACTGCAAACCCGCGAGTGGGAAAAAGATGGTGTGAAGCGTTACACCACTGAAATCATCGTCGATATGCAAGGCACCATGCAGTTGCTCGGTGGTCGTCCGGATAACGCCGGTGGTGATTCTGCGCCACGTCAGCAGCGCCCGGCACCGCAGCGCGAAGCGCAGCAGTCAGCGCCACGCCCGGCGCCTCAGCAAGCCCCGCAACCGGCTGCTGATTTTGACAGCTTTGATGACGACATCCCGTTTTGATCGCCTGAGTTAGCGTTCGATTATGCGTATGCGGCTTATGCTGCTGGGCGGTGGCAATGCGTTGGGGCAAGCGCTTATTCGGCTGGGTGCTGAAGAAGATATTGGCTTCCTCGCACCCAAGCCGCCTGAAGCTGGCTGGGAACCCGCCAGCCTGACCCAGTTGCTGGATGACACCCGTCCTGATGCCCTGATCAACCTCGCTTACTACTTCGACTGGTTTCAGGCCGAGACGGTGAGTGAGGCGTCTTTTGCTGCGCAGGCGCGGTCTGTCGAACGATTGGCCGAGTTGTGTCAGCACCATCAGATCCGTTTGGTGCAACCATCCAGCTACCGCGTATTTGATGGTGCCCGCGCCACCGCCTACAGCGAAAAAGAAGATCCTGTACCGCTTGGTGTGCGAGGGCAGGCGTTGTTGCGGTTTGAGCAGTGTGTCCGCGCCACCTGTCCGCGGCATGTCCTGCTGCGCTTCGGCTGGTTACTCGACGACAGCGCCAAAGGCCTGCTGGGCCGCTTTTTAAGTCGTGCGGAACAAGCATCGCCGCTGTTACTGGCCGATGATCGGCGGGGCAATCCAACACCTGTCGATGATGCTGCGCGGGTGATTCTGGCCGTGCTCAAGCAGCTGGATTGCCAAACCCCGTTGTGGGGCACCTATCACTACGGCGGGCACGAGGCAACGACGTCCCTGGCATTGGGGCAGGCGGTGCTGAATGAGGCTCGTCAGTTCCGCAGCAATTTGCTCGATGAGCTATCGCCGCAGGCGCACAGTGCGCGCTCGGATGCGGCTGAAGAGCCGCAGCATGCCGTACTGTCCTGCAAGAAAATTCTTCACACCTTCGGCATCAAGCCGCGTGCTTGGCGTTCGGGGCTGCCGGCCTTATTGGATCGTTATTACCGCCATGTCTGATTCTCGTCCTGTGCTGGTGACTGGTGGCGCCGGTTTTATTGGCTCTCACTTGGTGGATGCCTTGCTGGCGCAGGGGCACGCCGTGCGCGTGCTGGACAACCTGTCCATGGGCTCGTTGGCCAACTTGCCGTTGGCTAATCCGCAATTGCAGTTTATCCAAGGCGATGTGGCCGATGCCGCCGTGGTCGCGCAGGCGGTTGCCGGTTGCTCGGCTGTTGCGCATCTGGCGGCGGTGGCTTCGGTGCAAGCGTCGGTGGATGACCCGGTGGCCACTCATCAGAGTAACTTTGTTGGCACCCTAAATGTCTGTGAAGCCATGCGCCTGAATGGCCTTTCGCGCGTCGTATTTGCTTCCAGTGCGGCTGTTTATGGCAACAACGGCGAAGGCACCTCAATTGATGAGCAAACGCCAAAGGCGCCATTAACGCCTTATGCGGCCGATAAATTATCCAGCGAGCATTACCTGGATTTTTATCGCCGCCAGCATGGGCTTACGCCGGCTATCTTTCGGTTTTTTAATGTTTTTGGGCCGCGCCAGGATCCGTCTTCGCCGTACTCCGGGGTGATCAGCATTTTCACCCAGCGTGCGCAGCAGGGCTTGCCGATTACTGTGTTTGGTGACGGCGAGCAGACGCGCGACTTTTTCTATGTGGCGGATCTGGTGCAGTTGCTGGTGCAGGCGCTGCAGATGCCGCAGGTGGTAGAGGGCGCGGTCAATGTGGGCTGGAATCAGGCCGTGAGCCTTAACCAGTTGCTGGCGGCTGTCGGCCAGCTCTGCGGCGGCTTGCCGGAGGTTGCTTACTTGGCGTCGCGCCCTGGCGATATCCGCCATTCGCGTGCATCAATTGAACGATTGCAGGCCGCCTACTCATTGCCTGCACCAACGCCTTTGGTTGAAGGGCTGCGCCGCTTACTGCAGGTGTGAGTGTGCGCTGCAGGCTATGCCAGTAAATGGGCGGATAACAGGCACAAAAAAGCCGGCTGCAAGCGCCGGCTTTTTTGCAGGTGTCGGGCTTAGAACTTGTAGCCCAGGCCAACCATGTAAACGAACGGGTCTACGTCGACGTCTACTTTGACTTTGTCGCCAAGGATGTTGGTAGTGCCGGTGGTTTCAATATCGATGTAACGCACTTGGGCGTTCAGCATGATGTTGTCGGTCAGCATGTAATCCATACCGACCTGAGCAGCCAGGCCCCAAGAATCTTTCATGTCTAAGCCACTGAAACCATTGTCTTTAGCGGTGCTGCTCAACTCTGTATCAAAGAACCATGTGTAGTTGATGCCAGCGCCGACATAAGGCTGGAAGGCCGAGCTGGCGTCAAGAGGGTAGTACACCACGCTCAGGGTCGGCGGCAGGTGTTTGAGTTCGCCCAGGTTTCCGTCTAGACCGCCCAGACCTTTGACGCCCACGTTATGGCTAAACGGTGTGACAGCCAGCAATTCGATACCGATGTTGTTAGTCAGCATGTAGGCGAAGTTCAGGCCCAGCTGTGTGTCGCTGTCTAGGGTCGCCTTGGTGCCGGCTACATCGCCGCCGAGCGCTCCAACCCAGATATCGCTGCTGCTTTCCTGCGGATCAACGGTGATTGCACCGGCACGCACGATGATGTCGCCAGCTTGGTGTGCCTGCGCCAGTGGGGCGGCAATTGCCAGGGCCAGCAGTGAAGCGGTAAAGAGTGAAGTACGCATGATGTGCTCCCTAAAGCATCGGTTCGTATTAGCTGGGTACGATGTTAGGGGGCGCTGAAAAAATGACTGTTGATCCAGCTCAATAAAGTAGTGAGCTAACAAAATTTAGCGCCAGCTGTTTTTGGGGGGGGGTAGACAGACCTCCCCGCGATTGCCCGAGGGTGTTGGCAGTCCTAGAGTTGCGCGACAAAGACGCATTCCCGTCCCCATTCGTTGATTGGCTAGCTGCTTTATATGAGTGAGCTGCTCAACCAGTTTGTCTATGGTTTATCGCCGCTGCGCTCACGCGGCGTTCATCACTGCGCTAAATTCTGACGACTGTTTACTCGTGACCTGCCGTTGCAGTGCTTAGGCATGCATTTATAAGGTTGCTTGGTGATGGTGGTGCAGTTGATAATAGTTCTCTTTATGTACGTTCTGCTCACAAGGAATGCCCTCATGATCCCTCTGCCGAAGCGCCTGCTGGCAGTCGCTCTGGTTCTGGCCAGCGCGCCGCTCGCGGCGACCCCTTTGGATGCTGCGCTGGATGAAAGCCAGCAACTGGCGGCCGATGCCAAGGCTTCGCAAGCACGAATCGAACAGCTGGATGACGCCAGCCGGGAAATGCTCACCGAGTACCGCAATGCGCTGCAGCAGGCGGAGGCCTTGCAAGGTTATAACGCCCAGTTGCGCGAGTTGGTCGCCGCGCAGCGTAAAGAGCTGACGGGCTATCAAGAGCAGCTGGAGGGTATTGAGCGCACTCAGGAAGCCGTGACGCCACAGATGCGCCGCATGGTCGAAGTGTTGGGCGAGTTTATCGCGGCCGATTTACCCTTCCTGCCGGATGAGCGCAGTGACCGTTTGGCGCAGTTGCAGGATCTGCTGCCGCGCGCCGATGTCAGCTTGGCAGAGAAGTACCGGCGCATCTTGGAGGCCTATCAGGTCGAGAGCGACTACGGCCGCACTGTGGAAGCCTGGCGTGGCGAACTACCTGCTGAAGGAGGTTCGCGCAGTGTCGAGTTTCTCCGTTTGGGTCGCGTGATGCTGTATTACCAAACCCTGGATGGCCATGAAAGTGGCTGGTGGAACCCGCAAATCCGCAGCTGGCAGCTGCTCGACAGCAATGCACGGCGACCACTGCACCAGGCTATTGCCATTGCTCGCCAAGAGCAGGCTCCGGCCTTGCTTGACCTGCCCGTGAAGACCCTGGCGCTGGAGGCCAAGCCATGAATCGTCGCGTTCTTGCTTTTACCCTGGCGCTGCTGCCTGCCTTGGCTGGCGCTGCCGAACCATTGAGCCCAGATCAACTGCTGCAACGTATTCGCAGCGAGCGTGCTGCTGAAGTTAGCGCCATGCAAAGCCGTGAGCAGGCTTTTATTGCCGAGCGTGGCGAGCGTGCTCAGTTGCTGGCCAGTGCGCGCAGTGCCCTGGCTACGCAGAAGGCTGAAGCTGAACAGCTAAAGGCCGAATTTGATCGTCAGGAAAGCCAGTTGGCCGAACAGGAAAAACTCCTAACCCAGCGGGCGGGTCATCTGGGCGAGTTGTTCGGCGTCGTCCGTCAGAGCGCCGGCGATGTCGCCGGGCAATGGCAGGACAGTCTGCTCAATGCGCAATTTCCCGAGCGTCTGACTCGCCTTAACACGCTTGCTGAAAGCCGCACCCTGCCGTCTGCCGCTGACCTTGATGGCTATTGGATGCTGCTGCTTGAAGACCTCACCGCCAGTGGTCGGGTTGAGCAATTGCAGTTGCCAGTGGTCGCCGCGGATGGCCAGCGCAGCAACGCAAACGTATTGCGCGTGGGCACTTTCTCCGCCTACAGCGATGACGCCTTTCTCCGCTACGACGCCGATGCCGGTGAGTTGCTGGCTCCGCCACGCCAGCCTTCCGGTCTGGGCGACGTGGCCGACTTTCTGAGCAGCACGGCGGCGGTTAGCCAACTGCCCGTGGACCCGAGCCGTGGCACGTGGCTGGCGCAATTGCAGCGCCAGCCACAGCTGTGGGATCGCGTGCAGCAGGGCGGTCTGGTCGGCTGGGTGATTCTCGCCTTGGGCGCGTTTGGTTTGCTTTTGGCGTTGTGGCGCATGGTCTACCTGACCCGCGTAGGGCGCAGCGTGAATGCGCAGATGCATGACCTGAGTGCGCCGCGCGCGGATAACCCGCTAGGGCGGATCATCGGCGTGCTGGGTCCTAAACCGCAGTTGGCGGATCTGGAAACCCTCGAGCTGAGACTCGACGAAGCCATTCTGCAGGAGACGCCGCCGTTGGAAAAAGGCCAGGGTCTGCTCAAGTTGCTCAGCGCGGTCGCGCCGCTGCTCGGTCTGCTCGGCACCGTGACTGGCATGATCGTCACCTTCCAGGCGATTACCCAGGGCGGTGGTGGCGATTCGCGACTGATGGCTGATGGTATCTCGCAAGCACTGGTCACTACGGTGCAGGGCTTGGTGGTGGCGATTCCGCTGCTGTTCCTGCACACCCTGCTGGCCAGCCGCAGCAAGAGCCTGATCCAGTTGCTGGAGCAACAAAGCGCCGGTCTGATCGCCTTGCATCTATCCGGGGCGCCGCGCCGTGACTGATTGGGCGGTGCTGTGGTGGCGCGTGGTCGACAGTGGCCATGCGCTGTTCGATTTTATGAGCGCTGGCGGCGTGGTGATGTGGGCGCTGGCGGTGTTGTGCGTGGTGTTCTGGACCCTGGTCTTCGAGCGCTTCTGGTACATGCGCCGCGTGTTCCCAGAGTGGGTCAGCGAGCGTCGCCAGGCCTGGCAGCAAGTGCTCAGCGATGACCCCGGCAACTGGCAGCGTGCCGTACGCAGCGCTTGGTTGGCGCAAGCACAGCAGCGCCTGCTGGGGCCATTGCGGGTGAGCAAAAGCCTGGTGGCGATGTACCCGCTGCTGGGGTTGTTGGGCACCGTCACTGGCATGGTCGCCGTGTTCGATGTGTTGGCCATCAGCGGTACCGGCAACCCGCGCGGTATGGCTGCTGGCGTTTGGCAAGCGACCCTGCCGACCATGGCCGGCATGGTGCTGGCAATTACTGGATTGTTCAGCCTGGCGCGTCTTGAACGTGACGCCCGTCGGGCTTTAGAGCGGCTGGCTGATCAGCTGCGACACGACTGAGATAACCCCCATGAGAATGCGCCGTCACCATCAGCAAGACGAAGACACCGGTATCGACCTGACGCCGATGCTCGACGTGGTCTTTATCATGCTGATCTTCTTTATCGTCACCAGCTCGTTTATCAAAGAGTCGGGTGTCGACGTGCAGCGGCCTCAGGCAGAAACCGCCAGCCCGCAGGACAAAGGCAACATCCTGATCGCAATTACCGCAGACGGTCAGGTCTGGATGGATAAAAAAGTGGTGGATGTACGCAGCGTGCGTGCCCATGTCGAGCGCATGCGTGTCGACCAGCCGGACGGTGCGGTGGTGGTGCAGGCCGATCAAGATGCGCGCACCGGTCTGGTGGTGCAGGTGATGGATCAGGCGCGCCTGGCCGGCGTGCAGGATGTGGCCCTGGCCGCCACGGCGGGAGCGCTTTAATGCGTCTGCCCCTGTCCTTTGCGGCGGCCTGTTTAATGGCGCTGGCGCTGTTCGGCCTGATGCTTTACATGGTCGCGCCGCCCAGCAGCAAGCCCAGCGATGAACCGCTGACGGTGGCGAACTTTGTCCGTCTGGATGGCGATACCAGCGACACCGCCACGCGCACCCGTCAGCAAGCACCGCAGCCGCCGCAAGCGCAAACGCCACAGACGCCAACCCCGCCGACACCGATGACCGCAACGCCAAGCGCTAATCTGCCAGCACTGGACCTGCCTGTGCCGAGCCTGAGCAGTGGTATTGCCGTCAACAGTGCGCCGACCCCGAGTTTAAGTGGGCTGGCTGCAGGCGCATCAGCTCCAAGCGTACCTGCGCCCAGTGACGCCGGTGGTGGCCAGCCGGGCGGCCCGGAAAGTGAAGTGATGCCGCTCAACGATGTCAGCCCGGAATACCCGCGTTATGCCTTGCAGCGTGGTATTGAAGGGCACGTCAAATTGGCCTTCACCATCAACCGCGCCGGCTCGGTGGAAAACGTGCGCGTGATTGAAGCCAGCCCGCAAAACGTATTTGAACGTGAAGCCCGTCGTGCCGCCGTGCGCTGGCGTTTTGCCCCGCGTACCGAAGGTGGGTTGGCTGTTTCGCGTGAAGCGGTGAAAACCCTGTACTTCCGCCTGGAAGGAGCTCGCTGATATGTATCGCCTGGTTTTACTGATCGCGCTGTGTGCTGCTGGTGCTGTGCAGGCAGCAGACTTGACGGTTGACCCCGCGGTTTTCCGCGCGCTGGACAGCGCGCAGGCCGCGCAGAAAAACGGCGATTATTCGGCCGCCCAGCGTGCGCTCGACAGCGTTACCGGTGCCCCTGGCAGCCTTGAAGAGAGCTTGTTATGGCGCAGTCGGGCGTATCTGGCCTGGGCGCAGGGGCAGAATGCGCAGGCCATCGCGCTACTCGATAAGGTCATCCAAGGCGGCAAACTGGATGCCGGGTTGCAGGCCGAAGAAAGCCTCAATTTGGCGCGCCTGAACCTTATCGAACAGCGTTATGCCCGCGTTGTAGCCTTGCTTGCACCCCAGCAGGCCAGTGCTGGCGAAGAGGTGCTGCAGATGCTGGTGCAGGCCTATCAAGGGCTTGGTCAGCCCGCCAAAGCGCTGCCATTGGCCGAGCGCTATGTGCAGGCCAACCCCCGTGCTGCCGACAGTTGGCTGCAGTTTTTGGTGGCGATGAATGCTGATCTTAAGCGTTATGCCATGGCCGAACGTTGGCAGCGCCAGTTGCTGGCGCGCCAGCCCAACGAGGTCAAGGGCTGGCGTCAGCTGGCGGCGCTGCAGCAACTGAGTGGTCAGCACGACAAAGCCCTGGCTACGCTGCGTGCGGCTTACCAGAAAGGCCTGCGCTTCAGCGAAGGCGAGTTGGATAATCTGGTGCTGCTGGCTGGGTCGGCCGACCAGCCTTGGCAGGGGGCTAAGTTGCTCTCCGGCATGCTGGAGCAAGGGTTGTTGCCACGCACCAGTGCCCGTGAAGAGCGCTTGGGCCTGCTGTGGTGGCAGGCGCGGGAACGGCAACAGGCCGCGCAGATCTACCGCGAATTAGCCGCGCGCTCGGGCAGTGCCAAACATTGGTTGCAGTTGGCGCAGCTGGAGCTGGAACAGGCGCGCTGGCAGGCCGGGCTGGATGCGTTACGTCAGGCCGAGCGTGCCGGTGCCGAGCGCAGCAAAGTGCGCGCCTGGCGCAACTGGGCAGAAAGCGAGATGAGTTTTCAGCGCGAAAAGCGCGTGGCCAGCGCGGGCTAATCGACTTCCAGCTTGTTGCAGCCAAGTGGCTTTGTAGCCCGGATGCAATCCGGGAAAGGCTGCTTATGCGCTAACGTGCCCCTGGATTTCATCCAGGCTACGAAAGGCCGTTCACCTGTTTTGGCTGAACGGCTTCGACCTTAAGGCCTTACTCAACTATCCGGCAGCTCATAGGCGTAAATCTTTTGCGCTTCCATCTGGTAGCCGGCTTCGGCCAACTCGCTGCTGGTCTGTTCGACTTTCATCGGGCCTTCGATCCAGAACGGTTGATACAGCGCATCCAGCATCACGCCGAGTTCACTGGTGACATGCACAATCTGATTGGACGGTGGTGGTGGCACGTGGATGCACGCGCCGAAGAAGGGCACCAGCAGAAATTCAGTCACGCGACCTTCGTCAGTCACATCCAACGGGACGATGTAGCCGGGTAGCTTCACCGATTGGCCATTCAAGGCCTGCACCACTGGGGCGTTGGGCGACTGTTGCATGGCTGCCGGGCCGGACTCGGACAAGGCGTCGGCCAACTGTGCGAGATCATGGATGGGGGCGGGTTCGACGATCTGCGGCGGCGCGTCAGGTGGAACCATTTCTGACCAGGTCAGCTCGCGCACCTCGCCTGCGAACAATGGCAGGCTGAAGGTCAGCAGTAGGGTGGCAAGCAGTGAGCGTTGCATGGGCAGCCTCATAAACGAATCGATAAGCCATCAGCCAGAGATTGGCGGTATGCCCGCCAGGCCGGTACACAGCCCATCATCAGGGCGGCGCTCAGGATAGCGCCGAGCAGAGTCCACTCATAGCGGCTTGGCATGTTCAACGGCAGGTACAGGCCGTAGTTGGCTTGGACGAAGCCTTGCGCGCCAGCAATCCCGACATAAAGCAGCAGCACGCCCAGCAATACGCCCGCCAGGGCCAAGGCGAAGGCTTCGACAATCAGCAGGCTGGCGATATGCCAGGGGCGGGCGCCCACCGAGCGCAATATGGCCATTTCCCGACGGCGTTCGTTGAGGCTGGTGAGAATCGCCGTAAGCATGCCGATCAGGCCGGTTAGCACGACGAATAGCGAGACCACAAACAGTGCTTTCTCGGCTGTGCCCATCAGGCTCCAGAGTTCTTGCAGGGCGACGCCGGGGAGGATGGCCAGCAACGGCTCGCCGCGAAATTCATTGATTTCACGTTGCAGGCTGAAGGTGGCAATTTTGCTGTTCAGGCCCAATAGCACAGCCGTAATTTGCGTGGGCTGCAGGTCCATGGCCCGCGCCTGCTCAGCGCTGACCTTGGCAGCGCCGCGCGCGGGCATGCCGTTTTGCCAGTCGACGTGCAGGGCTTCCATCCCCGCGAGTGAGATGTGCAGGGTGCGGTCCACCGGCGTGCCGGTGCGATCAAGAATGCCCACGACCTTGAACGGTTTGTCGTCATGTTTAAGCAGGCTGATGGCAGCCACGCCATGGGCCAGCACCAGTTCATCGCCGAGTTTGTAAGCGAGCGCCTGCGCCACTTCCGCGCCGAGCACCACCTCAAAAGGGTCATCGGCAAAGGCGCGACCGCTGCTCAGCTGCAACTGTTGAGTACGTGAGTAGCGGTAGTGCTCGAAATAGGCGGTGTTGGTGCCCATGACCCGGTAGCCACGGTGTGAGTCACCGAGCGAAATCGGGATCGCCCATTTCACCTGGCGGTGCTTGGCCAGTTGCTCGTAGCTTTCCCAGCGGATGTTGTTGGTGGCGTTGCCGATGCGGAACACCGAGTACAGCAGCAAATTGACGCTGCCCGAGCGCGCCCCGACGATCAGGTCGGTGCCGCTGATGGTGTTGGCAAAGCTGGCGCGCGCTTCGGTGCGCACCCGCTCCACGGCGAGCAGCAGGCAGACAGAAAGGGCAATGGCGAACACGGTCAGCCAGGCGGTGAATCGACGGTTGCCCAGGCTGGCGAGAGCGAGACGAAGTAGGTACATCGTTAAATCTCCGCCAGTCGGGTGGCTTTGTTGAGTTCGGCCAACGACAGGCTGCGGTCGAACAGGTGCGCCAGGCTCTGGTCGTGGCTGACAAACAACAAGCTGGAACCGGCCGCACGGCATTCGGCGAACAGCAGCTCAAGAAAGGCTTCGCGGGCGTCGGCATCCAGTGCGGAGGTGGGTTCGTCCGCGATTACCAACTCCGGCTGGCCGATCAGCGCGCGGGCGGCCGCCACCCGTTGCTGCTGACCGATGGACAGTTCGCCTGCACGGCGCTGCAGCAGTTCTGCTTGCTGCAAGCCCAGGTGGGCGAGCAGGGCGCGGGTGGCTTCGGCTACGCTGCCGTGTCGCTGCACTGCACGGCTGGCGCGCAGCTTTGAGAAGTGACAGGGCAGCTCGACGTTCTCGCGTACTGAAAGAAACGGCAGCAGGTTGAACTGCTGAAAAACATAGCCGGTGTGATCGACGCGAAAGCGGTCACGTGCGCCGGCACTCAACTGGCTTAAATCCTGCCCCAGCAATTCGATACGGCCGCGGTCAGGCTTTTGTACGCCGCCGAGCAGGCCGAGCAGAGTGGTCTTGCCGCTGCCGCTCGGGCCTTTGAGGAATAGGCTTTCGCCGCGTTGCAGGGTGAAGGCGTCAATGTCCAGCAACTCGGGATGGCCGGGCCAGGCAAAGCCGAGGTTGGACAGTTGGATCAGGGCTGAACTCATGGGGAAACTCGTTTGTGGCGTAGGGTGGTGTGGCGCACCTAACTGATGCGCCTTTTATCCACCGCAAAACTGCAAGGGTGGATGGGTGAAGCGTCGGCTGCGCGCCCCGAGCCACCCTACGTTAAATCAGTAAATCAGAAGCTCAGGGTCGGCTGAGCGGGCGTCAACTCTAGCCCTTGCTGGCCATTGGGGCCGATCAGTTGTACCTGAATTTTCTCGGTGCTGGGGAAGCGCTTGAACAGTTCAGCCAGGTCAAGTTGTTTCAAATCGTCAGGCTGTTGGCATTCCAGCATGTAGTGGGCCTCAATGTCGCTGTGTTCGCCGTCGTGGGCTTTCTTGTGGTCGTGGTCATGGTCGTGCTTTTCGGCAGGCGCTGAGGCGCTGAACAGCGGGCTTTCCAGTGATTTCTTAGTCAGCGCGCAGTCCCCCGTGGTGAGCCCAAAGAGTGCGTGCGGCTTTTCCAGTTCGCTGCGCGCAGCGCTGACCTTGGCTTTGTCGGCGTCACTCTTGGCGGCATGCTCGAAGCCGACCAGGTTCATGGCTGGGCTGTCCAGTTGCAGCTCCAACGCCTTGCCATCGAGTACAACGTTGAGCTGGGCAGCGCCGTGTTCATGGGCATCCAGGCTGCCGTGTTCGGCATGGTCGTGCTCGTGGTGATGGTCTTTGTGTTCGTGTTCGTTCGCGGTAACAGGGCTGGTCAGGGGCAGCAGAGCAAACGGCAGGGCAAGGAGCAGGCGGCGCATGGTGATCTCCGGGGCTGGAAAAGTAGTCGTTACGTTATAACAATTTTCGGCTGTGCAAGGCCAGCCTTGCTTGGCGCGCATGCGTGCTCGTGGGAGCATGGGTGCTGTTTTACGTGAGGATGATCAGATGGTGCGAATTCGGGGGCAAATCGGTGACTGGCCGGTGGATTTGACGGTTGAGCTGGATGCGCAGGATTGGGCGCAACTCGCTCAGCATGTGCGCGCCGAAGCGCTGCCCGCGACAGCCGTTGAGCCCCCCAAACCGGCCGATGCGCCGGCGGCCAGTGACGCACTGTGGCAAACCACGTTGCAGTTGGTGCGCCAAGCCGGACAGGTGGAAGGGCCACAGTTGCTCGCCCAACTGGCCGGGCTAGCTGGTAGCGAAGCCGCAGGTAAACGCCTGCTGGTGCGCCTGCGGCATTGCGCGCAGGTGCGCATGGAGGCGGGCGTGGATGCGCCGATTTATCACTGGGTTGTTCAATAAGTGCCAACGCGGCGCAGAGGCAAGTGATCGATCATTTGACCTGTCGCGGCTAAAGCGAAGTACCGCCAGCCCCTTCCACGGGGCGAGCAGCACCCGTGGGAGGGGCTTTAGCCGCAGGGAGTTGCCTAGTAAATGGCTTGATACAACTTGCGCCGGTAGGTCGTGACCAGTGGATGGTCGTTGCCCAGCAGGTCGAAGACTTGCAACAAGGTTTTGTGCGGCAGGCCGTCGGCGTAGCTGCGGTTGCGGACAAACAGCTTAAGCAGCGCATCCAGTGCCGGCTCATAGTGCTGGCGGGACAGTTGCTGAATGGCCAGTTGGTAGCTGGCTTCATCGTCATCGGCGTTTTGCGCTAGGCGGGTTTTCAGGCTGGCCACGTCAGGCATCTCGGCGGCCTGACGCAGGAACGTCAATTGCGCCCGCGCGCCGGCCAGGGCCTGCTTGTGTTCGTCACCTTTCACGGCGTTCAGCACCAATTCGGCTTCGCCCAGTTCACCGCGTTCGGCCAGGCAGCGGGCATACAGAATCAGCGCGGCGGCGTGTTCGTTGTTTTCCGTCAGCAGCACCTTGAGCAGGGCTTCGGCATCGGCAAAGCGCCCTTCGCTGAACAGTGCCTGCGCCGCCTCCATTGGATCAGCCGCTTCTGGTGCGGGTTCTGCCACGTGGGGCTTGAGCATTTCACGGATGGCCGATTCAGGCTGTGCGCCGGCAAAACCGTCCACAGGCTGACCATCTTTGAACAGCACCACGGTCGGCAGGCTGCGAATGCCGAAGCGGGCGACGATCTCTTGCTCGATGTCGCAGTTGACCTTGGCCAGCAGCAGTTCGCCGCGATACTCCTCGGTGATTTTCGCCAGCAGTGGCATCAGTGCTTTGCACGGCGCGCACCATTCGGCCCAGAAATCCACCAGCACGGGTGTCTCGAATGAGTTTTCAATCACCAGTTGTTCGAAGTTGCTACTGCCAGCGATATCAAAAATGTAAGGCGTGTCGCTCATGGTCGGTCTCGTCTGGGCGAAGAATGGAATGGACTATAAATGCGGGCGCGGCGCGGCGGATACAAGGGCGTTTAGGTGCGTTCGGCGAAGTACAGGCTGACATGGCGAAACTCAGCCGGCTCGGCCAGGTCTGGCCAGGTACAGGCCTCCAGCATGCCCAGGCGCTGATACAGCGGATGCTGAAAATCACGCACCCGTGAGTCGGCCACTAACGCTTGGCGGCCTCGACTGAGGAACTGGTCGAGCAGCGGCAGGTTGGCACGGTCGTAGAGCACGTCGGCGACGATGATCAGATCAAAGCGGTCGGCTTCGGCAAAGAAATCGGCCGAGTAGCTGAGCGTGACCTCATTCAGTGCTGCATTGGCTTTGCAGGCTTCCAGCGCCAGTGGGTCGAGGTCGCAGGCCACCACTTCGAGTGCGCCGGCCTTGGCCGCCGCAATGGCCGCCACGCCCGAACCCGCACCGAAATCCAGCACGCGTTTGCCGTGCACCCATTGCGGGTTTTGCGCCAACCAGCGCGCGAGCACCAAGCCGCTGGCCCAACAGAAACACCAGTAGGGCGGCTCTTCAAGAATGCGCCGGGTTTCTTCTGGGCTGAAGGCACGGTGCATGTTGTTGGCGTCGATCAGCCACAGTTTGATGTCGGTGCCAGGCAGGGTTTCTGCCGACAGTTGCGCATCACCCAGCAGCGCGCTCAGCGCCTGTTGCAGTGCGGCTGGGGCACTCATGGCGCGGGCACCAGGTGCAGCGCGCCGAGGGTTTGGCTGTTTGCCTGAATAATGGGCTGAGGTGGCAGGCGCAGGATCAATTTGCCCGCTTGATTGGCGCGGCCGTGCAGCTCCACACGGCTGTGTTTGGAGAAGGTTTGAGGGTCGAAGACCAGGCGAAAATCCAGCGGCGTGCCGTTGCTGCGCAGTTGGGCGGTGCCGAGTGTGGCGTGCGGTCGACCGCGTTGATCGACCGCCAGCAAGGCCAGTTCCACCTCGGCGGCGAGCGGTATGTTTAGCAGGCTGCCGGTTAATTCACGTTGGTGCGCCTGCAGCGGAGTCGGGGCGGCTTGCACGGGTGGCGCGGCTACCGCCACCGGCTGCTCTGGGGTGTCACGCGTGCAGGCGCTCAGCACAGCAAGCAGGCTAAGCAGGATCAATGGGCGAAACGGCGTAGGCGCTTTCATCAGGGCAATCACTGGGCTGCGTTGGATGGGCGCTTGTATACCGCAAAGGCCTTGGCTTGTCTTGCCTGCGGGATGCGCTACCATGCCCTCTTTGGGTCTAAGGCTGACATTATCTATGCACTGTCCCTTCTGCGGTGCCAATGACACTAAAGTGATCGACTCGCGCCTGGTGGCTGAAGGCGAGCAAGTGCGTCGCCGTCGCGAATGCCTGGCGTGCGAGGAGCGCTTCACCACCTTTGAAACCGCCGAATTGGTCATGCCGCGGCTGATCAAGCAAGACGGCAGCCGTCAGCCTTTCGATGAAGACAAGCTGCGTGCCGGCATGCAGCGCGCCCTGGAAAAACGCCCAGTTAGCATTGAGCGGCTGGAAGCGGCCATTGCCCACATCAAGCACAAGCTGCGGGCGACCGGTGAGCGCGAAATCAAATCGCTGGTGCTGGGTGAGCTGGTCATGGCCGAGCTGCAAAAGCTCGATGAAGTGGCCTATATCCGTTTTGCTTCCGTGTATAAGCGCTTTCAGGACCTCAACGAGTTCCGCGAGGAAATCGACCGCTTATCCCGCGAGCCCGCCAAAGGCTGATGATGAATTCCGATCACGCCTTCATGGCGCGCGCTCTAGAGTTGGCTCGCAAAGGCCTGTACTCGACTCATCCCAATCCCCGTGTCGGCTGTGTGATTGTGCGCGACGGCGAAGTTGTCGGCGAAGGCTGGCATGCGCGCGCCGGTGAGCCGCATGCCGAAGTGCACGCGTTGCGCCAAGCCGGCGAGCGGGCGCGCGGCGCGACGGCTTACGTCACGCTCGAACCCTGCAGTCACCACGGGCGCACACCGCCCTGTGCGGACGCGCTGATCAATGCTGGTGTCGCCCGCGTAGTGGCGGCCATGCAAGACCCTAATCCGCAGGTCAGCGGCAATGGTTTACTGCGTTTGATGCATGCGGGTATCGCCGTGCAGAGCGGTGTGCTGGAGGCCGAGGCGCGGGTGCTGAATGCCGGCTTTATCAAACGCATGGAGCATGGCTTGCCGTTCGTGCGGGTTAAGTTGGCGATGAGCCTCGATGGTCGCACCGCCATGGCCAGCGGCGAGAGCCAATGGATCACCGGTGCAGCGGCGCGTTCGGCGGTGCAACGGTTACGCGCTCGTTCCAGCGTAGTGGTGACGGGGGCTGACACAGTACTGGCTGATGGTGCGCGCCTGACCCTGCGCGAAAGTGAATTGGGTCTAAACCCGGAACAAACCTTTATGGCCCTGTCGCGCCAGCCGCAACGCTTGCTGATCGATGGTCGTTTGCGCGTGCCGCTGCATGTGCCGTTTTTTCAAGCGGGCGCGGCCATGGTGGCAACCTGTGCGGCGGCGTCGGCGCGTTTTCGCTATCTGGACGATGGCCACGAACTATTGGCCTTGCCCGGTAGTAACGGGCATGTTGATCTGCGCCGCTTGCTTATGGAACTGGCGTCGCGCGGTGCCAATGAAGTGCTGGTGGAAGCCGGGCCGCGGTTGGCTGGCGCATTCGCTCGCCAAGGGTTGGTGGATGAGTACCAGCTGTTCGTGGCGGCCAAGTTTCTCGGCTCCAGCGCTCGTCCGTTACTGGACATGCCGCTGGCGCGCATGGCCGATGCCCCGGCGCTGAAGATCGTCGATATGCGGGCGGTGGGTGAAGATTGGTTGATTGTCGCGGTGCCGCAGCCGTCGGAATAACGGCGTGCAACGGCAATAACCGGCCATTCAGCGTGTTGTTCGTCGGTACAGGCACAGTGCAATCTGTGGTAAAACGCGTCTCGGTCTGCAAATGGCCGCAACGTTCTCAGGGCGGGGTGTAATTCCCCACCGGCGGTAATGGCTGCTTAGCCTAGCCCGCGAGCGCTTGGCACTGGGTGTAAACCGGGTGGCAAGGTCAGCAGACCCGGTGTGATTCCGGGGCCGACGGTTAAAGTCCGGATAAAGAGAGAGCGGGATTGCCTCAGCAAGGCGCGCTCAGGCGTGCCTGTAAATCCCTATCGATCAAACGTGCCCTGTTTTTCTATAAAACAGGAGTTGTTGTGCATGTCTGAATTTAATTTTGCACCCCGTGCGGTTGGCATCGTTTGCCAAGGCATCGCGGTGGGTGCGGCACAGGGGGATCTATGTTTACCGGCATAATCGAAGCCATTGGCAGCATTCGCGCGTTGACGCCCAAGGGCGGCGATGTGCGGGTCTATGTAGAAACCGGCAAGCTGGATTTGGCTGACGTCAAACTGGGCGACAGTATCGCCGTAAATGGCGTGTGTCTGACGGCGGTGGAATTACCTGGCGACGGCTTTTGGGCCGATGTCAGCCGTGAAACCCTGGCGCATACCGCGTTTATCAGCTTGAAAGCGGGCAGCAAGGTCAACCTAGAAAAGGCGCTAACGCCTACCAGTCGTCTGGGTGGTCATTTGGTCAGCGGCCATGTCGATGGCGTCGGTGAAATCATCGCCATGGCGGAAAACGCCCGGGCTTGGCAGTTCACCATTCGTGCGCCGCGTGAGTTGGCTAAGTACATCGCCCACAAAGGCTCTATCACGGTGGATGGCACCAGCCTGACCGTCAACTCGGTGAATGGCGCTGAGTTCGAATTGACCATCGTCCCCCACACCCTGGCTGAAACCATCATGCTGGATTACCGCCCAGGTCGGCAGGTCAACCTGGAAGTGGACCTTCTGGCGCGTTACCTGGAGCGTTTGCTGCTCGGTGACAAAGCCGCCGAGCCGAAAGCCTCGGGCATGACGGAAAGTTTTTTGGCCGAACACGGCTACATGAAGAATTAAGGAATCGCCAGCATGGCTCTTAACAGCATCGAAGAACTGATCGAAGACATCCGCGCCGGCAAAATGGTCATCCTCATGGATGACGAAGACCGCGAGAACGAAGGCGATCTGATCATCGCCTCCGAATGCGTCACCGCTGAACACATCAACTTCATGGCGCGCTTTGCCCGTGGCCTGATTTGCATGCCGATGACTCGCGAGCGCTGCGAAACCCTCAAGCTGCCGTTGATGGCACCGCGCAACGGTTCCGGTTTCGGCACCAAGTTCACCGTCTCTATTGAAGCGGCTGAAGGCGTGACCACCGGTATTTCCGCTGCCGACCGCGCGCGCACCGTGCAAGCGGCGGCCGCCAAAAACGCCAAGGCTGATGACATCGTCAGTCCCGGACACATCTTCCCGCTGATGGCCCAGCCCGGCGGTGTGCTGGCCCGGGCCGGTCACACCGAAGCGGCCTGCGACCTGGCGCGCATGGGCGGTTTTGAGGCGAGCGGGGTGATCTGCGAAATCATGAATGATGACGGCACCATGGCCCGTCGCCCTGAGCTTGAGGTGTTTGCCGCTGAGCATGGCATCAAGATCGGCACCATCGCCGACCTGATCCATTATCGCCTGATCCACGAGCGCACCGTTGAGCGCGTCAGCGAGCAGGTGCTGGACAGCGAGTTGGGCACGTTCAATCTGGTGACCTACCGCGATTCCCTGGAAAACGATGTGCACATCGCCCTGACTCTCGGTGCGATCTGCGCCGACGAGCCGACGCTGGTGCGCGTGCACAACATGGACCCGCTGCGCGACCTGTTTATGGTCAATCAGCCGGGTCGTTGGAGTATGCGTGCGGCTATGGCGCAGGTGGCCAAAGATGGCAGCGGCGTGGTTTTGCTGTTGGGCAATCCGCTGACCGGGCCAGATCTGCTGGCGCACTTGGAGCGGCAGTTGGGCGGGGATGCCAAACCGGCGAATCCGACCACCTACAGCACCGTCGGCGCCGGTTCGCAGATTTTGCGTGACCTGGGCGTGCGTAAAATGCGCCTGATGAGTTCGCCGATGAAGTTCAATGCAATATCCGGTTTCGACCTGGAAGTTGTAGAATACCTGCCCGCTGAATAACCATCGCCGAGCTTATGCTCGTTTGCAGGCCGTGATGCACCCTGTTTGGCGCAGCCGTTTACTGGTGTAGGCGGCTCTAGCCGGCAGGTTTGCCACTGATCTGTACGATGCTCGCTCCGCGCTGTTTTGTTGGGCTATACATTGCTTGCCCGCAGGCTCTTTAACGCTATATGAGAATTGTTCCATGACCCTGAAGACCATCGAAGGTACGTTCATCGCCCCCAAGGGCCGTTTTGCCCTGGTTGTCGGCCGCTTTAACAGCTTTGTTGTCGAAAGCCTGGTAAGCGGTGCCGTTGACGCGCTGGTTCGCCATGGCGTGAGCGAAAACGACATCACCATCATCCGCGCACCGGGTGCCTTCGAAATTCCGTTGGTCGCACAGAAAGTCGCTCAGCGTGGTGATTTCGACGCGATCATCGCCCTTGGCGCAGTGATCCGTGGCGGCACCCCGCACTTTGAATATGTGGCTGGTGAATGCACCAAGGGCCTGGCCCAGGTGTCCATGGAGTTCGGCGTGCCGGTAGCATTTGGCGTCCTGACCGTTGATTCTATCGAACAAGCCATTGAGCGTTCCGGCACCAAGGCTGGCAACAAAGGCGCCGAAGCAGCACTGTCTGCTCTGGAAATGATCAGCCTGCTGGCGCAGTTGGAGGCCAAGTGAGCCAGAACGACAGCACCGGGCAGCCGCCGCAAGCGCCGAAAAAAGGCCCTAGCACCAAAACTCTGGCGCGTCGTCAAGCACGCTCGCTGGCCATGCAGGCGCTGTATTCCTGGCACATGGCCGGGCAGGCTCTGAACGAAATCGAAGCGCAGTTTCGCGTAGACAACGATTTCACCTCGGTGGACGGTGCTTACTTCCACGAGATCCTGCACGGTGTACCGCGTCAGAAAACCGAAATCGACGGCGCGTTCGAGTCGCTGCTAGACCGTCCGCTGCATGAGATTGACCCGGTTGAACTGTCGATTCTGCGGCTGTCGACCTTCGAACTGAAAAACCGCATCGATATCCCGTATCGCGTGGTGATCAACGAAGGCATTGAGCTGGCTAAAGTGTTTGGCGCCACTGACGGGCACAAGTTCGTCAACGGTGTGCTGGACAAGCTGGCACCGCGTTTGCGCGCGGATGAAGTTCGCGCCAACAAGCGTTAAGGCCTGTCGTGGTGCTTGACTTACGATCTTGCGAGCTAGAGTCCTGCAAGGCAAAAACAGGCGAGGACGCGGAGTTTACTGGTGTAAATGAGCAGTCCGAGCCTGTTTTGACTTGCTCCGCTCGCCCTTCGGGCCAGCCTTCGGCTGTTACTCCCGCTGGTCGTTGCAACGCAGCAGGGCCGACGCGCAGCAGATCGTTGCTATCTCATGGGTGAGTTTGAGCTGATCCGCCAATACTTCGCCGCTGCGCCCTGTGCGCAGGCTGGCGAAGGCGTGGCCTTGGGCATCGGCGACGATTGTGCCTTGCTGCAATTGCCGGTTGGCGAGCAACTGGCCATTTCTACCGACACCCTGGTGGCTGGGGTGCATTTCCCCGATGCTGCTGATCCATTTTTGCTAGGCCAGCGCGCGCTGGCAGTTTCTGTTAGCGACCTGGCTGCCATGGGCGCTACGCCGCTCGGTTTCACCTTAGCCTTGACCCTGCCCCAAGCCGAAGCGCATTGGCTGCAAGCGTTCGCCCGTGGTTTGGATCACATGGCGCAGCACTGCGCGATCCGCTTGATCGGTGGCGATACCACGCGCGGCCCCCTGAGCTTGACCCTGACCGTCTTTGGTCGCCTCCCCGCGGGCATGGCATTGACGCGTCACGGCGCACGCGTGGGCGATCTGCTGTGTGTCGGTGGCGAGTTGGGTGACGCGGCGGGCGCGTTGCCGCTGGTGCTGCAGCAGCGCCGCGCTGAACCGGCCATCGCCGAGGCATTGCTGTCGCGTTATTGGTCACCACTGCCGCAGCTTGATTTGGGGCTGGCGCTGCGAGGCAAGGCCAGTGCGGCGCTGGACATCTCTGATGGCTTATTGGCGGACTGCGGGCATATTGCGCGCGCTTCATCGGTGCAACTGATTATCGAGCAAGCGCAGGTGCCCGTTTCGTCGGCCCTGCGCGCTTTTGCCGGCGAGGCCGGTGCGCTGCAGTGCGCGCTAAGCGGCGGCGATGATTATCGGCTGGCCTTTACTCTGCCCCCCCAATACCTCGACGATTTGCTGCAGGCTGGTTGGCCGCTGCGGGTGATCGGGCGCGTAGCCGTTGGGCAAGGCGTGCTGTTGGTGGAGGAGCAGGGCCGTCCGGTCTCGCTCCCGCAACATGGATATCAACACTTTGGATAACCCCCGTGACTAAGCAACCTGAACACGCTGCAACCTTGCGCGTAGCGCCGTCTGTTTGGCGCAACCCCTGGCATTTCCTGGCATTTGGCTTTGGTACGGGCACTCTATCCAAAACCCCTGGCACCTGGGGTTCACTGGCGGCCCTGCCGTTTATTCCGTTGCTGCAGTTGTTACCCGACTGGGGTTACTGGCTGATGCTGTGCGCAACCATGCTGTTTGGCTTCTGGTTGTGCGGCAAAGTGGCTGATGACCTGCGCGTACACGACCACGAAGGCATTGTCTGGGATGAAATGGTCGGCATGTGGATCACCCTTTGGCTGGTGCCAGAGGGTTGGGGTTGGTTAGTGCTAGGCTTTGTATTGTTTCGACTGTTCGACATCCTCAAGCCTTGGCCGATCAGTTGGATCGACCGGCATGTACATGGCGGTGTCGGCATCATGCTCGACGATGTGTTGGCAGGGGTACTTGCTTGGATATCCCTGCAGCTGGTCGTCTGGGGTTGGGCCAACGGCCTGGCGGCAACGCTGGGGTTCTAGCGGGGAGTGTGTCGATGGGGCGCTGCTGTCGCTGGTTGTTTGTTGCCGTACTGAGCCTGTTTAGCGCAGCGGGCAGCGCCGTTGAGTTGCAGCATGTGCGCATCGCTGGCGAGGCTTGGCCGGGTCATACCGCCGCCGACGGCAGCGGCCTGGCCTGGGATATCTTCCGGCTGGTGTTTGAGCCAGCCGGCGTGCGCGTGCAAATAGAAAGCGTGCCTTATATGCGCTCTATTGGCTTGGTGCAGCGCGGCGAGGCGGATGCCTGGGTCGGCTCCTACCTGAATGAAGTGGACCAGCACGTGATCTATCCGCGCTGGCACTATGACGCTGACAAAATCGTCGCGCTTGGACTGAAAGGCGCTCCGTCACCCAGCGTGGACACCTTGGGGCAGTTTCGTCTGGCCTGGGTGCGTGGTTATGAATATCAGCGTTATTTACCCAACGTGCGCCATTACCGTGAAGTGATGCGCCGCGACGGCATTCTGCGCATGCTTGATCTTAACCATGCAGATTTCTATCTGGATGCACAGACCGAAGTGAACGACGTGCTTGAAACCAGCGCTGACCGATCGCGCTATCGTGTTACCCCGTTGACCACGCTGCCGCTTTACCTCGGCTTTGCCGATAACGCCCGTGGCCGCGCGCTGGCAGAATTGTTTGATAAGCGCATGGGTGAGGTGGTCGCCAATGGCAGTCTGCGGCCACTCTTCAAGCACTGGCAAGAACCCTATCCGTTTGACTGATGACGTCGAGAGTGAACATGCGTGTATCTAGCCTGTGTGTGGCCCTGAGTGTGGCGCTGGCTGCCAGCTTTTTATTCGCTGCACCCCATGTGCGCGTTGTCGGGTTGTTCCCAGGCGCAGCCGTTTTGAACGTGGACGGCCAGCGCAAACTGGTCAAGGTTGGGCAGGTCGGGCCCGCTGGCGTGGTTGTGGTCAGTGCGGATAGCCGTGCTGCTGTGTTGCGCGTGGATGGCGTGGAGCGCACCTACACCCTTAGCCGCGAATACAGCGAGGGTTTTGCCGAACCGCAGAAGAAACAACTAAGTGTGGCTAAAGGCAGTGGCGGGCATTACTGGATCACCGGCTCGGTAAACGGGCAAAACGTGCAGTTTCTCGTCGATACCGGAGCCACCTCCATCGCGCTTAATGATGGCCATGCCCGCATCCTTGGCATTGATTACCGTTCCGTTGGTTCTCCCTTGCAGGTCAGCACCGCCAGCGGCACCGCACGCGGCTGGCGGGTGACGCTGGATCGGGTCAAGGTCGGTGAGTTGGAAGTCCTGGGCGTTGAGGCGGTGGTGTTGGAAGGTAGCTCGCCGACCGAAGCGCTGCTGGGCATGAGCTTTCTTAATCGGGTTGGCTGGAAAGTCGAACGGGACATGCTGGTGCTGGAATCCAAGTACTGACGGTGCCACCCGCCCAACGATCAGCTTGATCATTATCATCAGTCATTCAAGCTGACCGCCTCATCGGCCCTGCTGTTACAATGCGGCCACTTTCTTACTGCCTTATTCTTTAGGAGCCTCCGGTGTCCGTCGTGTTTGTCGCCGCCTCCCAGCTGCCTACGCCCTTTGGCGTGTTCACCATGCATGGTTTTCTTGAGCAAGCCACCGGCAAGGAGCATGTAGCCCTGACCTTTGGTGATGTGGCCGATGGCGCCCCTGTGCTGGGCCGCCTGCATTCCGAATGCCTGACCGGTGATGCCCTGTTCAGCCTGCGCTGTGATTGCGGTTTTCAGCTCGAAGCTGCCCTGCGCGCCATCGCCGCTGAAGGCCGTGGCGTGCTGCTGTACCTTCGCCAGGAAGGCCGTGGCATTGGCTTGCTGAATAAAATCCGCGCCTATGAGTTGCAGGACGGCGGCGCCGATACCGTGGAAGCCAATGAGCGTCTGGGGTTTGGGGCTGACCAGCGCGACTACGCGATCTGCCTGCCGATGCTCGAGCACCTCGGCATCAGCCAGCTCAAGCTGATGACCAATAACCCACGCAAGGTCAAAGCGCTGGGCGACATGGGCATCAATGTGGCCACCCGTGTACCGCTGCAGATTGATCACAACCCGCATAACCAAAAGTACCTCGCGACCAAAGCCGGCAAGCTTGGGCACATGCTCGGCAGCCTGCATCAGGGCGAGGCCGAGGAGAGCCTGTGACCCGTGCTCAAGTGCGCCGCCGACTGGCGCTGGAGTGGTGGCGGCATCTGGGCGTGGCCCTGGCACCACTGTTTATCCTCAATCTGCTGTTTGGTGCTGATCAACAGACTGGCCTGCTGACCATGCCGCTGTTTATTGCCGGGCTGGCCGCCATGTTCGTCAGCCTGCCGCTGTTCAGCGCCTACAAGCGCGCACTGGTGGCCACCGAAAAAGCCCTCGATACAGCGGACGAACATGATGCCTGGCTGAACCTGGCGCGGGTCAGGCGTCCGGGGCTGTTGGGCGCCTCGTTACCGGCCTGGATTGCCGCACTGGCAGTGTTTGCCGGGCTGGAGGCGATTCCGCTGATCCTCTTGGCGATTTCCAGCATCGTTCAGCTGTACCTCTACCGCATTCCGCCGCAACTCGGCTAATGCGTGGCCTGACACTCTGCGTGCTGCTGTCGCTGGTATGGCCAGCGACAGCCGTCGAGCGAGTGATCACTCTGGCCCCTTCTTTGACTGAAATTGTCCTAGAGCTCGATGCGGGCGACCTGCTGGTTGGCGTACTCGACGGCGGTGAGCGTCCGGCTGCGGCGCAGCATGTGCCCTCGGTTGGCCGGCTCGGCCAATTGGAGCTGGAAAGTTTGCTGCAGTTGCAGCCAGATCTGGTGCTGCTCTGGCCTGACAGCATCAGCCGCGGCCAGCGCGAGCAATTACAGCGCTTCGGGATTGATGTGCTGGTGGTTGAGCCGCGCAAGTTAGGCGATCTGGCTGAGCAGTTTGTGGACATTGGCCAGCGTATTGGCCGCGCAGAACAAGGCCGCGCACTGCAACAACAATTCCTCGCAGGCCTGCTTGCGTTGCGCAAACAGTACGGCCGCGACACACCGCTGCGGGTGTTTTATCAGGTGTGGGATGCGCCGCTGTATACCCTCGGCGGGCAGCAGATTATCAGTGATGCCTTAACCGTCTGTGGTGCGCGCAACGTTTTTGCCGAGCTGAGCCTGCCTGCACCGCAAGTCAGTGTCGAAGCCGTGCTGCAAGCCAACCCAGAGGTGATTCTGGCCAGCAGCCCGGCGCAACTCGACGCCTGGCGTATCTGGCCGGGACTGGCGGCGGTTGAGCGCGAACAGCTCTGGGTGGTGCCGGATAGCGGCCTGGAACGCCCCAGCTTTCAGATGCTGGGGGCGTTGGCGAGATTGTGTGAGCAGTTGAGCGAGGCGCGTTAAATGCCCCTGAGGAGTAGGGCTCAGGGGCGGGTTTTCAGAAGCGGTAGCCGACGCTCAGTTGCACCTGTTCCTCGGCCGCGGGGTAGCGACTGTTGGCGCTGGCAAAGGCGTCATAGCGTTTGCCCGTGAGGTTGTTGACACGCAGCTTGCTGCTGAACTGCTGATAGTCGTAGCTCAACGCTGCATTGAGCACGGTGTAACCACCGGCCTTTTGCTGGCTATTGGCATCGTCACCGGAGTAGTAACGGCTGCCGGTGTAAACGGCTTCTAGATAGCTGCGCAGGCCTGGGATGATCAGATATGAGAGGTTCGTACTGGCTGTATGGCGCGCCACCCAAGGCACGGTGTTGCCCTCAAAGGTGCCTGTGCGCAGTGTGGCATCGGTAAAGCTGTACTGACCGCCGATGCTCAAGCGTTCGTTCAATTGGCGCTGCGCCTCAAGCAACAGGCCATCACGCCGGGTTTTATCCAGATTGATATTCGCGCCGCGACCGTTCCAACTGTTGGGGTTGGCAATCATCGCGTCGTAGAGCAACTCATCTTGCAGATCCAGCCGATACAGGGTCGCTTGGTAGCGCTGAATGTTGTCCTGCCATTCAATGCCGCTTTCCCATGACACGCCGGTTTGCGGCTTGAGAAATTCGACCCCCGGTAGAACGAATGCGTTGTCGTCCACGTTGGCCCAGCGCAGCACATCCTCGCGTTTGATAAACAGGCGTGTCTCTTGGGAGGCTTGCCAGCTCAGGCCAAGGCTGGTGCTGTCTTCACGGTCTTTATGCTGTTGGCTGATTGCCTTGTTGTTGTCGTCAGCTTGGCTGCTGCGGTAGCCCAGCGTCAGCGTCACATCCTCGCCAAGACCCTGACTTAGCTGGCTGTACCAGTCGCGTTGAGTCTGTTGGAAGTCGGTGCCCCAAGAGGCTTGCGTGTCACTTTGTATGTGGTCGTGCCCGAGCAGCCACTCGCCTGCGCCCAGTACGCTGTCGTAACGCGCGCTCAGTCTGGGGCTGAGGCTTTCACTGCGGGTGTCTTGAGTGAAACGGCTGGGGGCGGAAAAGCTGCCCGCGCCATCTTGATCGCTGTGGCTGTAGTCGAGATTGGCGGTCCAGGTGTCATTCAGGCGCTGCTCAATGGCCGTGCGATGTACCTGCGTCTTGCGGTCGTTCCAAGCGGTTGAGGCGCTTTGCTTACGATCCGCATGACGCTGCGCTCGGGTCATGGCATTGGGATACAGCAACTCATCGTCCACCGTCTGATACTCGTACAGGGCATGGCCGCTGTCATGGTCGTAGCGCAAGCGGGCGAAGGCGTTGCTGTAACTGCCGTTGTTATGGTCGCGATAATTGTCGGTTGTGCGTGATTCGCCGCTGAGGTAGGTCGAAAACCCCGCACCGAGTTGCTGGTGGATATGGCCGCGTAACGCTTCCAGATCATGGCTGCCTCGGCTGGCTTCCAAGTAGCCTTCATTACTGCTCGGGGTGCGCGTGACGATATTGATCACCCCACCTACGGCCTGATCGCCATACAGCACGGTGCCTGCGCCACGGATAATCTCAATACGCTCAATATTGCCCAGCGGCACGCTGCTTAGGTCGGCCCCGGCTTGGCTCGGCTGATTGAGGCGGCGGCCGTCAACCAGTATCAAGGTGTTGTTCACGGCGTTCTCGCCAAAGCCACGCAAACTGAAGGTGGCCCGGCTGCCGTCACCGATCATGTCGCGTATTTGTATGCCGGCCTGGCTCCTGAGTACGTCGAGCAGCGAGGCGGCGGCGCTGTCTTCAATTTGCTGGCGGTCAATAACTTTGACACTGGCCGGTGCCGGTGCTTTGAGCGGTGTGGCACGGGTGATTACCAGTGGCGGCAATTCCACATCGCGTGCATCTGGGGCGGCAATGGCAAGGCTGGGTGCGAGCGCCACAGCCAGAGCAATACGGGACAACTTCATCTAGAGAATCCTCAAAAGGTCGGAAGACTTTTGAGGAGGGCAGGGGCAAGAACGGGCGTGCGCAGACGCAGCCTGAGCTTGACGGTGATGCCCTCCGCAACACCAGTCACATCCAGCAAGGCCGGTCTCCGGACTCTCGACATACGTGGCCTCGTCCTTCCCAGATTGCTCCAGTGGACAGCGTGAGGCGACGTGCAGAATAGCTCTGCGGTCGATTACCGTTGCGGGGGCAGTGCCGGGATGGCTCGTTGGAGCGCACCGGCTTCCCGTTTAACGCCGCTTCACGGATGAAGGGCGCACCTTGGCGGAAGTAAAACGCCGCGCACCTTAATGCGCGGGTGCAATCATTACAAGAGAGTCGTGTGCAACGCCGAACTTAGCGCCGCTCAGCAGACAAGAGGCTCAGGCGCTGGCGCACGGCGGCTTCGATGCCGGCAGCATCCAGGCCGCACTCGGCGAGCATTTGTGCCGGTTTGGCGTGTTCCACGTAATAGTCGGGCAAGCCCAGGTGCAGGATGGGCGTCAGGCTGTTTTCTGCTGCGAGAAATTCGCTGACAGCACTGCCGGCACCGCCCATCACGCTGTTTTCTTCCACCGTGACCAGCAGTTCATGCCCGGTCGCCAACTGGCGCACTAAGGCCTCGTCCAGCGGTTTGACAAAGCGCATGTCGACCACGGTGGCGTTGAGGGTTTCACCGACCTTGAGCGCTTCGCTCAGTTGCACGCCGAACACCAGCAGGGCGACGCCTTGGCCGGCACGGCGGATCACGCCCTTGCCGATTTCCAGCGGCGTCAATTCCGCTTCAATCGTGGCGTTAGGGCCTGTGCCACGCGGGTAGCGCACGGCCGCCGGGCCATTGAACAGGTGGCCTGTGGTGAGCATGCGGCGCAATTCGTTTTCGTCGCTGGGCGTCATCACCAGCATGCCGGGGATGCAGCGCAGGTAGGAGATATCAAAACTGCCGGCGTGGGTCGGGCCGTCTTCGCCGACCAGCCCGGCGCGGTCGATGGCGAACAGCACATCGAGGTGCTGCACGGCCACGTCATGGATCAGCTGGTCGTAGGCGCGTTGCAGAAAGGTGGAGTAAATCGCCACCACCGGCTTGGCCCCTTCACAGGCCATGCCTGCGGCCAGGGTCACGGCGTGCTGTTCGGCAATCGCCACATCGAAATAGCGTTCGGGGTAGCGCTCGCTGAACGCCACCAGGTCCGAGCCTTCCTTCATCGCCGGGGTGATGCCGATTAAGCGCGGGTCTGCAGCGGCCATGTCGCACAGCCATTGGCCAAACACGCTGGAATATTTCGGCCCGCTGGCTTGTTTGGGCGGCGCGATGGGCGCGTTGATCGGTTCCAGCTTGGTGATGGCGTGGTAGCCAATCGGGTCGGCCTCGGCCGGGGCAAAACCTTTGCCTTTTTTGGTCACCACATGCAGGAACTGCGGGCCGTCGAGGTCACGCATGTTGCGCAGGGTGGCCAACAGGGTGGGCAGGTCGTGGCCGTCGATGGGGCCGACGTAGTTCCAGCCCAGCTCCTCGAACAGGGTGCCGGGTACCAGCATGCCTTTGGCGTGCTCTTCGACCTTGCGCGCGATTTCCCAGGCGCCGGGCAGGTGCGAAAGGATCTTTTTGCTGCCTTCGCGCATGTTCGAGTAGGTGCGGCTGGAGATGATCTTGGCCAAGTAGTTGGACAGACCGCCCACGTTCTTGGAGATCGACATGTCGTTGTCGTTGAGGATCACCAGCATATTGGCGCCCACATCGCTGGCGTGGTTCAGCGCCTCGAAGGCCATGCCGGCGGTGAGTGCGCCATCGCCGATCACGGCCACGGCTTTGCGCTTGCTGTTTTGCAGCTTGGCGGCGATGGCCATGCCCAGTGCGGCACTGATACTGGTGCTGGAATGGCCGACGCCGAAGGTGTCGTACTCACTTTCACTGCGGCGGGGGAAGGCGGCGATACCGTCTTTCTGACGCAGGCTGCCCATCTGCTCGCGGCGACCGGTGAGGATCTTGTGCGGGTAAGCCTGATGGCCGACGTCCCATACCAGGCGGTCGTCCGGGGTGTCGAAGACGTAATGCAGGGCTACGGTCAGCTCAATCACGCCCAGGCCCGCGCCGAAATGCCCGCCGGTCTGGCCAACGGTGTACAGCAGGTACTGGCGCAGCTCGTCGGCAAGGGTTTCCAGCTCGGCTTCGCCCAGGCGACGCAGCTCGTCCGGCGTATTGGCGCGGTCTAGAAGTGGCGTCAGCGGGCGCTCACGGGGAATCTCGTGGAAGGTCGTCGGCATCAGGCAGATCGTTATAGGTGTAAAAGATGCGGCAGTTTACCTGAAACTGGCGACAAGCTTTAAGCAAGACGCTGCATGGCGAATGCGGGGGATTGTCGCGCTGCCTTTGGCGGCGTTTTGTCGGGGATAAAACCTTAATGCGCCGCGGGTTTGCTGAGCTGGCGGGTTCATGCGCCAGCATTTACTTCGTTATTACTTGGGTTGGCGTGGCTTAACTGCGCCGTTCGACGATAAACCGGGCCAACTCGCGCAGTGGCTCCGCCGCCTGGCCGAACGGACGCAAGGCGTGCAGGGCCAAATCGCGAAGCTCAAGGGCATAAGCCTTGGCAGCGTCCAGGCCGAGCAGGGCCGGGTAGGTGGGTTTGTCGTGGGCCTGGTCCTTGCCTTGAGTTTTGCCCAAGGTGGCGGTGTCGCTTTCCACGTCGAGGATGTCGTCCTGCACTTGAAACGCCAGGCCGATGGCCCGGGCGTAGGTGTGCAGGGCTCTGAGGGCGTGATCGTCAGCCTGGCCGCTGGCCAGTGCACCGAGCTGAACGCTGGCTTCGATCAAGGCGCCGGTCTTGTGCCGGTGCATGATTTCCAGGGCGTTCTGGTCGAGTTGCTGACCAACTGAACCTAGGTCGATGGCCTGACCGCCGACCATGCCAGCCGGTCCGGCTGCGCGGGTTAGGGCGCTGAGCATGGCCAGGCGCAGGTCGGCGTCATGCGGGTTGTGCACCGGGTCTGTGAGCACTTCAAACGCCAGGCTTTGCAGGCCATCCCCGGCGAGAATCGCGCAGGCTTCATCAAATGCAATGTGCGTGGTCGGCTGGCCACGGCGCAGGTCGTCATCGTCCATCGCCGGTAAATCGTCGTGCACCAGCGAGTACGCGTGAATCAGTTCGACGGCGCAGGCGGCGGCATTGGCGCGCTCAGGCGTGCCGCCGAGGGCTTCGCAGGCGGCGTACACCAGCAGGGGGCGCACGCGTTTGCCACCATTAAACAGGCTGTAGCGCATGGCGGCGTAAAGGCGTTCCAACTCGGGGAGCGGACTATGAAGAAGGGCCTCCAGCGCGGCATCCACACGCTGCTGGCAGCTGCTCTGGTAGGCCGCAATCATGCGGACTGTTCCGCGTCGAAGGGGGCTTCCTCCAGTTCGCCGTCGCGCTCCATAAGGATTTGCACTTTTTGCTCGGCTTGGGCCAGAGCTGCTTGGCAGTCGCGGGTCAGGCGCACGCCCTGTTCGAAGGCGGTCAGCGAGTCTTCCAGCGACAACTCGCCATTTTCCAGACGTTCGACCAGGTTTTGCAGATCAGTCAGGGATTGCTCGAAGTCGAGCGTGGCTTTTTTGCGGGCGGCCATGGCGGGTATCTCGGGGTGGATCAGGGAATCGGAACCGGCGCGACACTAGCAGAGCCGCGCCGCACGGGCAAATCAGTGGGCGTGATCTGGGCCTGTGGGAGGCGCTTTCGGCTCTGGCTCCTGCTTCGCCCTACCTCCTGCATCCATGCAGTCGTAGTGGCGGGGTGTTATCGCGGCTAAAGCCCCTCCCACAAGGCGGTGACTTAATGAGATGGCTATCAGTCGATCACGCCATGCCCGCGCGCCATCAGCACCGCCAGCAGCGGGATGATCAACAGCAAGAGCAGCTCCAGACGGATCACGCCGGTCACCAGCTTCGCCTGCCGGGCGCTGACCGATGGCACGTCACCGGCCTGCAGGCTGTTGCGCCAATTGAGGAAGACAAAAGTCGGTATGACGGAAATCAGCCCAATGACGATAAACAGGCCGACTTTGGCATGAAACAGGCTGTTGCCCAGGTAGTAATCCAGTCCTTTGCCGTACCACAGCACGCGCGCCAGCCCGGTGAACAGCACCACCCCGGCGCACACGCCATAGGCCAGGTCGGTGATGATCAGGTTGCGCGCACGGCGCAAATCCAAGGGCAGCTTGAACTGCACATGCTCAATACTGAGTAGGGCAAACAGCAGGAAAATCGACAGGTAATGCAGATACACGACGAGGGAGTGGGCCATCAAGTGTCCTTATTGTGCGGGTTAAACCACAGGTCGCGGCGAGTCAGGTGGTAAGCATAGCCGCCCAGGCATAGGCCGCGCAGGGCCATAAAGGTGAGCAAGGCCAGCCACAGGCCGTGGTTGCCCAAGGGTTGCAGCCACCACGCCAGCGGCAGGCTGAGCAGCAGGGCAATGAGCATGGCGTTACGCATTTCGCGGGCGCGGGTGGCGCCGATAAACAGACCGTCGAGCAGGTAGCTCCACACGCCGATCAACGGCAGCACGGCCAGGTAGGGCAGGTAGGTCAGGGCGGTGCTGCGTACGCTGTGGATGGAGGTCTGCAAGCTGACAAACCACGTCCCGCCCAGCCAGAACAGCAGGGCGAAGAGCAGGCTGGCCAGCAGTGACCAGGTCCCAGCCACCAGCAGGCTGCGGCGTAACGCCTGCCTGTCCCGCGCACCCAGGGCATGGCCGCCGAGCGCTTCCACGGCATGGGCTAAACCATCCAAGGCGAAGGCGCTGAGCATCAGACCGTTGATCAGCAATGCGTTGGCCGCCACAGTGGCGTCGCCCAGACGCGTGCCTTGTACCGTGACCAGAAAGAACGCCGCTTGCAGGGCCAGGGTGCGGATAAAAATATCGCGGTTGACCGCCAACAGCGGCCGCCAGCTACGCCACAGACGCAAGGCCGGCCAATGGATACGCCCCGCCTGACGCGTGATGGCCTGGCGCGCCAGATATAACCCGAGCAGTGCGCCGCTCCACTCCGCCAGCACCGAGCCCCAGGCCGCGCCAGCCACCTCCCAACCCAGCCCGAGGACCAACAGCAGGGTCAGGACCACGTTGAGCAGGTTGGTACCGAGCATGATCAACAGCGGACCGCGCGCACTTTGCGTGCCCAGCAGCCAGCCGATCAACGCATAGCTGGCCAGCGCCCCGGGCAGGCCGAACAGCCGGATATGCAGGTACTGGCGCGCCAGTTCATCCAACTGCGCCGAGGGCTGCATCAGGTCCAGAATCGGTGCGCTGAACAGGCGCATGAGCAGACCGAGGATAAGCGCCAAGCCGCCACCCAGGAGCAAGGCCTGCAGCAACACCTGGCGCAGCGCGCTGCCGTCTTCGCGCCCAGCGGCCTGGGCGGTAAAGCCCGTGGTGCCCATGCGCAAAAAGCCCACGCTACCGACCAGCAACCCATACAGGCTGGCACCCACCGCCACTGCGGCCAACTGATGGGCGTGCGGCAGATGGCCGATCACCGCGCTGTCGACCAGCGCCACCAGCGGCACCGACAGGTTGCACAGGATCATCGGCGCAGCCAGCGCCCAGACCCGTTTGTGAGTCGGCGTGTGCTGCCAGGCGTCGCGTAAGGTGTTGATCACATCAAACTCAATATTCAGCTACAGGGCTGCAACAAACGGCGCGGGGGCGTGTCACAGGCGGACTATTAAACACCGATCGGCGGGCGTGCGCTGCTGAGCAATTTTGCGGGCGCGCGCTTAGATCTCCTTGGGCCGCTCGACTATAGTGTCAGGCCTCTGCACCCACCCTTGTTGGAGCCCCGCAATGCCGAAGAATGGACTGCTTCTGGCACTTGTCCTGAGTCTGCTCAGCGCCTGTGATTCATCCACCCCTGTGCCCGCCGAGGTCACGGCCACCCAAACCTCTGCAGCCAGTTCGGAGTCGGCCAGGCCGGCGATTGACCGCCAGGCACTGGCCGAGCGCTACGCGGGCCGCGAGCTGACTGTGGTCGATGTCTCGGAGGTGCAGTTGGATGGCGCGAGCACGCTGTCGATCAGCTTCTCCGTACCGCTCGACCCGGAGCAAAAACTTGCCGAGCGCCTGCACTTGGTCGACAGCAAAGACGGCAAGGTCGACGGGGCCTGGGAGCTGAGCGACAACCTGATGGAGGTGCGCCTGCGCCACCTGGAGCCGCAGCGCAAGCTGGTGCTGACGGTGGATGCCGGGCTGCTCGGGCTGAATGGCAAAAGCCTCGCCACCGAGCAGGTCACTCGCCTGGAAACCCGCGACCTGCAAGCCAGTGTCGGTTTCGCCAGCCGTGGCTCCTTGCTGCCGACCCGCTTGGCTGAAGGCTTGCCGGTGATTGCGCTGAACGTCGACAAGGTGAATGTCGAGTTCTTCCGCATCAAACCTGAGTCGCTGCCGGCTTTTCTTAACCAATGGGGCCGTTCGAGCAACCTGGATAACTGGGAGGCGCGCAGCCTGTTGCCGATGGCTGAGCTGGTTTACGGCGGCCGTTTTGACCTGAACCCGGCGCGCAACACCCGCGAAACCCTGCTGCTGCCGATTGCCGGTCTGGAGCCGTTCAAACAACCCGGCGTGTACCTGGCGGTGATGCGTGAAGCGGGCAGCTACAACTACTCGCAACCGGCCACGCTGTTCACCCTCAGCGATATCGGCTTGTCTGTGCGCCGCTACCAGAACCGTCTGGATGTCTTTACCCAAGCGCTGGCAGGGGGGGATGCCCTGGGCGATGTCCGCCTGGAAATCCTCAATGGCGAAGGTCAGGTGCTGGCCGAAGGCCAGACCGACAGCCGTGGGCATGCCGAGCTACCGCTGCCTGCCAAAGCTGAGGTGTTACTGGCCCATCAGGCGGAGCAAACCAGCTTGCTGCGTTTGAATAGCGCAGCGCTGGATCTGGCCGAGTTCGACATTGCCGGCGCTGTGGCTCATCCGCTGCAGTTCTTTGTGTTCGGCCCGCGTGATCTGTATCGTCCCGGCGAAACCGTGCTGCTCAATGGCTTGCTGCGTGATGCCGATGGCCGCGCGGTGAATGCCCAGCCGGTGAATGTGGAAGTGCGCCGCCCGGATGAGCAGGTCAGCCGCAAATTCGTTTGGCAGGCCGATGACAACGGCCTGTACCAATACCAACTGCAACTGGCCGATGAGGCGCCGACTGGGCGTTGGCAGCTGCTGTTTGAGTTGGGCGATGGCCGTCAGCAGTTGTATGAATTCTCCGTGGAAGACTTCCTGCCCGAGCGCATGGCGCTGGAGCTAAAAGGCAGCGACGCGCCTTTTAATCCGGGCGAGAACGCCCAGTTCGAGGTGACCGGACGTTACCTGTACGGCGCACCGGCCGCTGGCAATCGGCTCAGTGGCCAGCTCTATGTGCGCCCGCTGCGTGAGGCGGTGCCGAGTTTGCCGGGCTACCAGTTCGGCTCCATCACCGAAGAAGAACTGAGTGAAGACATTGAGCTGGATGAAGCCAGCCTCGACGAGCAGGGCAAGGCCAGCTTGGATATCGAAAGTCGCTGGGGCGATGCCAAGTCGCCGCTGCGTCTGATTCTGCAAGCCAGCCTGCAGGAATCCGGCGGCCGTGCAATTACCCGGCGGATTATCCAGCCGGTCTGGCCAGCCGAGCGCTTGCCAGGCGTGCGTGGCTTGTTCGATGGCGAAGAAGTGGACGCCGACAGCCTGGCCGAGTTCGAAGTGCTGGTGGCTGATGCTGAGGGCAACAAGCTGGCCGCTGATCAGCTCAGCGTGCGCCTGATTCGCGAGCGCCGGGACTACTTCTGGAACTTCTCCGAAAGCGAGGGCTGGAGCCACAACTACACCGAGAAATTCCTCACACTCAACGAGGAAACTCTCAAGGTCGCAGCCGGTGGCACCGCCAAAATCAGCTTCCCGGTGGAGTGGGGCCCGTACCGCGTCGAAGTGATTGATGCGCAAACCGGCCTGCTCAGCAGTCTGCGCTTCTGGGCCGGCTACCGCTGGCAGGACAACGCCGATGGCGGTGCGGTACGCCCGGATCAAGTTAAGCTGGCGCTGGATAAGCCCGCTTATGTGGATGGCGACACCGCTCAGGTCACCGTCACCCCGCCGGCTGCGGGCAAGGGCTACCTGATGGTGGAGTCCAGCGAAGGGCCGCTGTGGTGGCAAGAGATCGACGTGCCGGCCGAGGGCAAGACTTTCGAGATCCCGATTGCCAAGGACTGGGCGCGGCATGACCTGTATGTCAGCGCGCTGGTGATTCGCCCCGGCGAGCGCACGAGCAATGCCACGCCTAAACGTGCTGTCGGCCTGCTGCACCTGCCGCTGGAGCGCGCGCCGCGCAAATTGGCGCTGACCCTGACCGCTGCGGAGAAGATGCGCCCCAACCAGCCACTGAAGGTCAAGGTGCAGGCGCGCAACGCCGACGGCAGCATCCCGAAACAGGCGCAGGTGATGGTGGCCGCGGTTGATGTCGGCATCCTCAATATCACCGAGTACGCCACGCCCGATCCATTCGCCAACTTCTTCGGTCGCAAGGCCTATGGCGCGGATCAGCTGGATATCTACGGGCAGTTGATCGAAGCCGGCCAAGGCCGCGTGGCCAAACTGGCCTTCGGTGGTGACGCAGCATTAGCCGGTGGCGGCAAACGCCCGGACACCAGCGTGCTGATCGTCGCGCTGCAGAGCCAACCGCTCACGTTGAATGAGCGTGGTGAAGGTGAAGTCAGCTTGTCTATCCCCGACTTCAACGGCGAATTGCGTCTGATGGCGCAAGCCTGGATCGATGAGCATTACGGCATGGGCGAAGGCAAAACGGTGGTCGCTGCGCCGCTGATCGCCGAGCTGTCCGCGCCACGCTTCCTCGCTGGCGGTGATGAAACCACCCTGGCCCTGGACCTGAGCAACCTGTCCGGGCGCGAGCAGAAACTCGATGTGCAACTGAGTGCCGAAGGTCAGCTGCGTCTGGCGCAGAACCCCGGTGCGGCGGTGGCACCGATCACCCTGGCCGATGGCCAGCGCACCATTTTGCGCATTCCGGTGACTGCATTGGGCGGTTATGGCCAAGGGCGCTTCAAAGTCAGCATCAACGGCCTGGCTCTGCCGGGTGAAGAGCTGCCGCCGTTCAGCCGCGAGTGGACGCTGGGCATTCGTCCGGCCTACCCGGCGCAGTTGCAGCATTTCCGTGCAGTGCTCAAAGATGAGCCCTGGTTGCTCCCGGCTGATGCCCTGAGCGCCTTTGAAACAGCCGGTCTGGAAGCGCGCTTGGCGATCTCCAGCCGTCCGCCGCTGAATCTGGGCGAGCAGATCCGCGCGCTGAAAGCCTATCCCTATGGCTGTCTGGAGCAGACCACCAGCGGTCTGTACCCGTCGCTGTACGCCGATGCGGCCACGCTGAAGCGCCTAGGCGTAGAAGCCGAGCCGGATGAGCAGCGCAAGCGCGCCATCGAGCTGGGCATCGAGCGGTTGCTGAGCATGCAACGCTACAACGGCAGCTTCGGCCTGTGGGGGGCGGACAGTGATGAGGAATACTGGCTGACCGCTTATGTCAGCGACTTCCTGCTGCGCGCCCGTGAGCAAGGCTTCGGTGTGCCGGAAGACGCGCTGAAAAAAGCCAATGAACGCCTGCTGCGCTACCTGCAGGAACGTCACCTGATTGAGGTCAACTACAGCGATAACGCCGAACACAGCCGCTTTGCCGTGCAGGCCTACGCCGGTTATGTGCTGGCGCGCAGCCAGCAGGCGCCGCTGGGTGCTTTGCGCAGCCTGTATGAGCGGCGCAGCGATGCGCTGTCCGGCTTGCCGCTGGTGCACCTGGCCGTGGCCCTGGAGAAAATGGGTGACCAACCGCGTGCCGATGAACTGCTTAGCGCTGGCCTGGCCCGTGGTCGTGACAGCAACAGTTGGCTGGCCGACTACGGCAGCCCGCTGCGCGATCAGGCGCTGATTCTGGCGCTGCTGGAAGAGCACGGCCTGGCCGGCAACCGCACCGAAGAGCGGCTGTTCAACCTGGCCGACGAAGTGGCCGGGCAGCAGTGGCTGTCGACCCAGGAACGCAACTCGCTGTACCTGGCCGGGCGCAACCTGCTGAGCAAGCCGGAGCCAAACTGGAGCGCCGCGCTGCAAAGCGGCAGCCTGGCCTTCGACCTGAGCAATGCCCAGCCGGGCCTCAAGCTGGATGGGGCTGATCTAACCGCACCGTTGAGCATCCGCAACTCAGTGAGCAATCCGGGCGATACGCCGCTGTATCAGCAGCTGACCCTATCCGGTTATCCCAGTCAGGCCCCAGCTGCCGGTGGCGAGAACCTCAGCATTTACCGCGAATACTTAGGCATGGACGGTGAGCCGCTGGACATGAGCAACCTGCAAAGCGGCGAGCTGGTGTTGGTGCACCTAGCAGTATCCGCCCAGCAGCGTGTGCCAGATGCCCTGGTGGTCGATCTGCTGCCGGCGGGTCTGGAACTGGAAAACCAGAACCTGGCACAAAGCGCTGCCAGCCTCGACGATGCCAGCAGTGCGGTGAAAGAGTGGCGCGAATCGATGCAGAACGCGGCGATCAAGCACCAAGAGTTCCGTGGTGATCGCTACGTTGCAGCGCTGGACGTCAACGGCTACGACACCACCCACCTGCTGTACCTGGCCCGCGCCGTCACGCCCGGCAGCTACCGCGTGCCGCCACCGCAGGTGGAGTCGATGTACCGGCCGAACTGGCAAGCGCTGGGCGAAAGCCCGGGGCGTTTGGTGGTTAAGGAGCGTTGATTTTATGCCCCGGATTTCATCCGGGCTACGTGCTAGTCGCGCACAGCAAGCTAGGTAGCCCGGATGCAATCCGGGGCAATCTTGCGGACAAGGAGGTCTGCGTAATGGTGAATTACCGACGCGCGAGAGTGGCGGGAGCTTGTTATTTCCTGACCCTTACCCTGCAAGACCGGTCTTCAGACCTGCTTGTCAGGCATCGCCTCGAACTGGGCAGGGCTTTGCGGCACATGCAGCAGCACAAGCCCTGCCGCTTACCTGCAATTGTCCTACTGCCAGATCATGTGCACCTGTTGATGAGTTTGCCTGAGGGTGATGCCGACTATTCATCGCGCATTCGCCTGTGCAAAGCCAGCTTTGTCCGTGAGATACGCGGGCGAGACGATGTCGATATCAGGTTGAATGCCAAAGGCGAAGCGAACGTGTGGCAGCGTCGGTTTTGGGAGCACTTGATTCGCGACGAACAGGACTTCGCCGCGCATGTGGATTACATCCATATCAATCCGCTAAAACACGGGCTGGTCGAGAGGGTACAAGATTGGCGGTTCTCCAGTTTCCACAGCTATGTTCGCTCTGGCTTGCTGCCTGCACACTGGTCCGGAGGGGCAGAGCCTGCGGTCGTTCATGCGGGGGAGTGATGGCGTTCCCGGATTTCATCCGGGCTACAGATGGTGAACTTAACTGATCAGACCGCTCAGCAACCATAAACCGAGCACCAACCAGATCACCCCGGCGATGATCGAGCGGCGGATAAAAGCGCGTACCGCCAGGTACAGCAGCCACAGGCCGACCACCAGCACCACAATACTCAGCAAGGAGGGCGTCACCCCCAAGGCCTTGGACATGCCCGCAATAAAGCTGCTGATGGCCGAGCCGAAAACGTCAAGGAAGCCGCTCAGCCCTTCCACGATAAAACGGATCACCGAGCCGACCGCTTCACCCAATGATTCAAAAAAACCGTCTACACCCATTATTCGTGTTCCACCTAACTGGCGCTTGATGACTGCTGCGCGCCAGTGTGACAGGCATTTGGCACAATGGCAGCGCTGTTGGCAGTTTGCCCGCACAGTACGCGATACAAGGACTGGACCCGCGCATGAGCCGTGTTAAAGCGTTGTACCTCTTGGCTATCAGGCTGTGGCGTGAGCGACTGTGGCCGCTGCTGCGCCGTCCCTGGCTGGCTATTCCGCTGTGCCTGCTGCTGATTCTGGCGCTGGCCGACCGGCTGTTCCCGCTGCCTCTGCCCAGCGATGATCTGGCGCGTGTGGTGTTGGCTGAGGACGGTACGCCGCTGTGGCGTTTTGCTGATGCTCACGGTGTGTGGCGCTATCCGGTGAGCCCCTCGGAGGTGTCGCCGTATTACCTTGACGCGCTGTTGGCCTATGAGGACCGCTGGTTCTATCAGCATCCCGGCGTTAACCCACTGGCACTGGGCCGCGCCGCCTGGCAGAACCTGCAGGGCGGACGGGTGCTGTCCGGGGGCAGCACTTTGTCGATGCAGGTGGCGCGCCTGCTCGATCCGCATGCACGCAGCTACAGCGGCAAACTCAAGCAACTGTGGCGCACGCTGCAGTTGGAGTGGCATCTGTCCAAGGATGAGATTCTCACCCTCTACCTCAACCGCGCACCCTTTGGCGGCACGCTGCAAGGGGTGGCGGCGGCCAGTTGGGCGTATCTGGGTAAATCACCGAGCCAGCTGACCCGCGCCGAAGCGGCGTTGCTCGCGGTGCTGCCGCAAGCGCCGAGTCGTTTGCGCCCGGATCGTCACCCTGAGCGTGCGCAGGCGGCGCGCGACAAAGTGCTCAAGCGTCTGGCCAGCTTCGAGGTATGGCCGCTGTTGGCGATCAACGATGCGCTGGAAGAGCCGGTACTGCTCGCCCCGCGTCAGGAACCGCGCCTGGCACCGCTGCTGGCGCGGCGATTGAATAAGGCCGGCAGCCCGCCACTGATTCGCACCACCCTTGATGCCGCCTTGCAGCGCCGTCTGGAAGACCTGTTGCTCGGTTGGCGGGCGCGCTTGCCGGAGCGCACCTCAGCAGCGATGTTGGTGGTGGAACAGTCGAGCATGGCGGTGCGCGCTTATGTGGGCTCAATTGATCTCGGCGATGCCAAGCGCTTCGGCCATGTCGACATGATCAACGCAGTGCGCTCGCCCGGCTCGACGTTGAAGCCCTTTCTCTACGGCATGGCGCTGGATGAAGGGCTGATCCATTCCGAATCGCTGCTGCAGGACGTGCCGCGCCGTTATGGTGATTACCGGCCGGGCAACTTTGCAGCGGGTTTCAGCGGTGCAGTGTCGGCCAGTCAGGCGTTGGCCACATCCTTGAATCTACCGGCCGTGCAACTGTTGGAGGCTTATGGACCGAAGCGCTTTGCCGGTGAGTTGCGCAGCGCTGGCGTGCCGCTGTTGCTGCCGCCACTGGCCGAGCCCAACCTGGCGCTGATTCTCGGTGGCGCGGGCAGCCGGCTGGAGGACCTGGTCAGCGGTTACAGTGCCTTTGCCCGTGGCGGCATGGCCGCACGTTTGCGCTTTCAACCGCAGGATGGCCTGCACGAGCGGCGCTTGCTGTCGCCAGGTTCCGCGTGGATTGTGCGGCGCATCCTCAGCGGTCAGGCGCGCCCGGACCGCGACCCGCGAGCGCAACTGGTGCAGCGCCCGACCCTCGCCTGGAAGACCGGCACCAGTTACGGTTTTCGCGATGCCTGGGCGATTGGCGTGGCACCGCGTTACCTGATAGGCATCTGGATCGGTCGCCCCGATGGCACGCCGGTGTCCGGGCAGTTCGGCTTGGCCTCGGCGGCACCGTTATTGCTGCAGGTGCATGATCTGTTGGTCAATCGTGACAGCCAGCGCGGCATCGCTCTGCCGATTGACCCGCAGCCTGCCTCGGTCGGTGTGGCCGCGATCTGCTGGCCGCTGGGCCAACCGCTCGACAGCCGTGACCTCAACTGCCGTCGCCAACGCTTTGCCTGGACGCTGGATGGCACCACGCCACCGACCTTGCAGGCGCTTGATCAGCCGCTGGGCTTGGGTTTACAGGAAACCATCTGGGTCAATGCCGCCGGACTGCGTGTTGATGCCAGCTGCTCTGGGGCCATAGCACAGCGCTTGGCGCTATGGCCTGCGCCGCTGGAACCTTGGCTGCCGCGTCGTGAGCGGCGCAGCGCACGGCTGCCAGCGTTAGATCCGCACTGCCCTCCGCCGCAGGTGACGGCCAGCGCGCCGCTGTCGATTGTCGGCGTGCGTGAGGGGGATCGCTTGCGCCGTCCGTCCGGCAGTGCCGAGCCGCTGAGCTTGCAGCTTTCTGCTCTCGGCGGCAGTGGTCGGCGCTGGTGGTTTATTGATGGGCAGCCGGTTGCAGAAACCCGTGTCGACGCGCCGCTACGCCAGCACTTTAGCCGTGTCGGGCGCTACCAACTGAGTGTGCTGGATGAGAGCGGGCAGACGGCTGCCGTGAGTTTTACCCTGCAGAATTGAGTAAATCGCTGCTTATTCGCCGCTGATCATGGTCATGCGCAGGAGCGTCGCGTTGCGGTTCGTCGCGCCAACACTCAGGGGGTAGCTGGCTGGTCTAAAACCAATAGTGGGTGTGCTGCGTTGAATCTATACATAAGCCCGTGAGGTCAACATGCTGACATGGCGAGGGTTGGGTGGATTGCTTGGGGTCGTTCTGGCATTGAACGGGCACGCTGGCGTGTTTCCCGAGCGACCCCTGACCATGGTGATCGGTTATGCGGCAGGCGGCAGCACGGATGTGCAGGGCCGCGTGCTGGCCGAGGTGTTAGCCGAGCAGCTGGGCCAGCCGGTTACGGTCAGTAATCTGCCTGGCGCGGGCGGGGCAGTGGCGGCTTCGATGCTGGCCAGCAGCACTGAGCAGGGCTATGTCTTTCAGTACGGCATTTCTTCGACCATCAGCATTTCGCCCTTGCTGGCACCGGCGTCATACAACCTCGACAGCTTTACCTATGTGGCGGGGCTGTCACTCGTGTGGGAGGAAAATAAAGTGTCATCCTAACTACAGGACCCTGCAACGTAGCAATTCCTGCAAAAATCCATTTAAAACAATGACTTATTTCAAT
>LNFM01001797.1_pt1 | contig 47022 bp, 41 predicted proteins | sample 596031 | NCBI WGS metagenome assembly LNFM01 (sample SAMN04254537, study PRJNA301005) | activated carbon metagenome | isolation source: dual media filters at the Ann Arbor, Michigan drinking water treatment plant | place: USA: Ann Arbor
CATGATCTCGCGCGGCGAGAGCGCCGAGATCACGACCTATCTGGAAAAGTCGCTGACGTCTGAACTGTCAGGCAACGTGATCGACCTGTGTCCGGTCGGCGCACTGACGTCCAAGCCTTACGCGTTCAACGCGCGCCCCTGGGAGCTGCGCAAGACGTCGTCCATCGACGTGATGGATGCGATGGGCGCGGCGATCCGGATCGATACGAAAGGGGACGCCGTGATGCGGATCCTTCCGGAGACGAATGAAGAGATCAACGAGGAATGGCTGTCGGACAAGTCCCGGTTCGTCTGGGACGGCCTGGCGCGCCAGCGGCTCGACCGGCCGTACGTGCGGCGGAATGGCAAGCTGCATCCGGTGTCGTGGCCGGAAGCGCTCGACGCGGTGAAAGCGGCGCTGTCGGTCGGCGCAGACCAGATCGGCGTCGTCGCCGGTGACCTGATCGAAGTGGAGCAGGCGAAAGCGGCGCTCGATTTCTTCCGCGGTCTCGGCGTCAAGAATACCGACTGCCGTCCTGCTGGCGCCCAGTATGGTACCAACGGCGTGCGCGAGCATTACCTCCTGAACCCGACACTGATGGGCGTCGAAGAGTCGGATGCGCTGCTGCTGATCGGCACCAATCCGCGCGTCGAAGCGGCTGTCTGGAATGCCCGCATCCGCAAGTCCTGGCTGTGGGGCAACCTCAAAGTGGCCGTTATCGGCGAGGCGGCTGAACTGACCTATCCGTACACGCACCTTGGCACGTCGGCCGACGCGCTGAACGGCGCCGCGGTGCGCGAGTTCTTCAAGGGCGCGAAGCGTCCGATGATTGTGGTGGGCGAAGCGGCGGCCTGCCGCAGCGATGGCGCGGCGATCCTGTCGGCCGCCCTGTCGATGGCGCAGGAGACCGGCGCCGTTTCGGACGGCTGGGCCGGGTTCGGCATGCTGCACACGGCGGCGGGCCGGGTCGGGGCGCTGGATGCCGGTTTTGTGCCGGCCGACGGCGGCAAGGCGACGAAGGACATTCTCAGCGGCGCGCTGAAAACGGTCGTGCTGCTGGGGGCAGATGAAGTGGACCTGTCTCAGGTCGGCTCGGCGCAGGTTATCTATTTCGGCTCGCACGGCGATGCCGGGGCGGCGGGGGCGGACATCGTGCTGCCTTGCGCTGCCTACAGCGAAATCACGGCGACCTTCGTAAACACCGAGGGCCGGGTGCAGATGACCACGCGGGCGGTTCAGCCGAAGGGCGAAGCCCGCGAAGGCTGGGCCATTTTCCGTGCGCTCTCGGGCGTCACGGGCAAAGTGCTTCCGTATGACACAGCCGACGAGCTGCGTACGCTCCTGCGCGGCAAGGCGGGGCAGAATACGGCCTTCTCCGGTCGCGGATACGCCCCCGGCGCCAAGGGCGTTCCGGCGCTTCTCGCGGCACCGCCGGCGGCGGATGGCAGCCTCGGCAATGCGCCGTTTGGCCGCGCGATTGCTGACTTTTACCTGACCAATCCCATCGCCCGCGCTTCGCGCACAATGGCTGAGTGTTCTGCGCTGGCGACCAGCCTAGACACCGCAGTGGCAGCGGAGTAGTGCGGCGCCATGAGTAATGCAATCGAGTCTTTGGGGAGCCTTTGGGGGCCGCTTCTGGTGCTCGGCCAGATCGGTCTGTTCACGCTCGTTCTGCTGCTGTCGATTGCGTTCCTGCTGCTGCTGGACCGGAAGATCTGGGCCGGGGTGATGATGCGCAAGGGCCCGAACGTGGTGGGTCCGTTCGGCCTGCTCCAGTCGTTTGCGGACTTCGGCAAGTTCCTGCTGAAGGAAATCGTCATCCCTGCCGGCGCCAACAAGTTCGTCTTCATCTTCGCGCCGATCCTGACCTGTACGCTCGCCTTCGCCGCCTGGGCGGCCATCCCGGTTGCGCCGGGTCTCGAAGGCGGCACGAGCTGGGTGATCTCGGACCTGAATGTCGGCGTGCTCTACCTCTTCGCAATCAGCTCGCTGGGTGTCTATGGCATCATCATGGGTGGCTGGGCGTCGAACTCGAAATATCCGTTCCTGGGCGCGCTGCGCTCGGCGGCGCAGATGGTGTCCTACGAGGTCTCCATCGGCTTCGTCATCATCACGGTCATCCTGATGGTCGGCTCGATGAACCTCAGCGACATCGTCAACAACCAGGCCGGCGGCCTTCAGAACTGGCACGCGTTCAGCTTCCAGAACTTCCCGCTGATCGTCGTGATGTTCCCGATGTTCGTGATCTTCTTCATCTCGGCACTGGCCGAAACCAACCGTCCGCCGTTCGATCTTCCGGAAGCGGAGTCCGAACTCGTGGCCGGTTACCAGGTCGAGTATGGCTCCACGCCGTACCTTCTCTTCATGCTGGGCGAGTACCTCAACATCGTGCTGATGTGCGCGATGATGACGATCCTGTTCCTCGGCGGCTGGCATGGGCCCGTGGCCATCGGTGCCAACGCCGCCGGGTCGATGCCGCCGCTGCTGCTCAGCCTCGCAGGGCTCTTCTGGTTCATGCTGAAGATCCTGTTCCTGTTCTTCCTGTTCGCCATGGTGAAGGCCATCGTGCCGCGGTATCGCTACGATCAGCTGATGCGCCTTGGCTGGAAGATTTTCCTGCCAACTTCGCTCGCTGCCGTGCTCGTGGTGGCTGGGTACGTTACCTATTTCGGAGTTCAGTCATGAGCCTCGCGCAGACCCTTCGCGGCGCCCTTCTGACGGATTTCCTCGGCGCCTTCTGGGTAGCCACGCTGGAGATGTTCCGCCGGAAGCCGACCGTGAATTACCCGTTCGAGAAGAACCCGCTGTCGCCGCGGTTCCGGGGTGAGCATGCGCTGCGCCGCTATCCGAGCGGCGAAGAGCGCTGCATCGCCTGTAAGCTGTGCGAGGCGATCTGCCCGGCGCAAGCCATCACCATCGAGGCAGAACCGCGCGAAGACGGCGCGCGCCGTACGACACGCTATGACATCGATATGGTGAAGTGCATCTATTGCGGCTTCTGTCAGGAAGCCTGCCCGGTCGATGCGATCGTCGAAGGGCCGAACTTCGAGTTCGCAACCGAAACGCGAGAAGAGCTGTTCTACGACAAGGAACGTCTTCTCGCGAACGGCGACCGCTGGGAACGGCTGATCGCCAAGAATCTTGAGTTGGACGCACCGTACCGGTAGCGGGCCGAAACCAGTAACGCAGACCGGCGGGCAGGGGCTTCACCGGAACAGAAAAGGGGCGAGAAGGCTGTGGCACTGATCGCATTTGGATTGATCGCGGCTGTCGTGATCCTGTCGGCCTTGTTCGTGATTGCGGCGCGCAATCCCGTGCACTCGGTGCTGTGGCTGATCCTCGCGTTTTTCTCGTCCGCCGGCCTGATGGTTCTGATCGGGGCTGAGTTTCTCGCGATGTTGCTGATCGTCGTCTATGTCGGCGCAGTCGCAGTCTTGTTCCTGTTCGTCGTGATGATGCTCGATGTGGATTTCGTCGAACTCAAACAAGGAAGCTTGGGCTATTGGCCCTTTGCGCTCCTGATCGGTGTGATCCTGATTGCTGAACTTGCGCTCGTCTGGAGCGCGAGTGGTTCGCTCACCTTCGATACGTTCGATCCGTCGCCGGGCGCAGAAACCAACACCGAAGCCATCGGCGCCGTGATGTACACGCAATACCTGCTGCTGTTCCAATTGGCCGGCCTGATCCTGCTTGTCGCGATGATCGGCGCCATCGTGCTGACGCTGCGCCACCGGCCGAATGTCAAGCGTCAGAATGTCAGTGCCCAGACCGGCCGGCGCCGCGCGGACGCCACCGAACTCAAGGACCCGACGCCGGGGCAGGGAATCTGACATGACCGAACTCGGCATCCTGCATTTCCTGATCGTCTCGGCGGCGCTGTTCACGATCGGCGTCGTTGGTATCTTCGTGAACCGCAAGAACGTCATCGTCATCTTGATGGCGCTCGAGCTGATCCTGCTCTCCGTGAACATCAATCTGGTCGCCTTTTCGGTGTTTACCGGAACGATACAGGGCCAGATCTTCGCGATGCTGGTGCTCACCGTGGCGGCCGCAGAAGCCGCCGTGGGGCTCGCCATCCTCGTCGTCTATTTCCGGAATCGCCGCGACATCTCGGTTGAGAATGTCGATCTGATGAAAGGCTGACCCCAGTATGCTTCCGGATAGCCTGCTCATCTATATCGTCCTCGCGCCGGGCTTTGCCGCGCTGACCGGGGTGTTCCACAAGTGGATCGGCGACCGTGTCGTGATGGCGATCACTACGGGCGTCGTGCTGTCGTGCGGCGCGCTGTCGCTCTACCAGCTGTTCGCCTATGTGGCCGGTCTCGGCGGCGCAACGGAAGCCGTGCACCATGCGTCCGGTTATGACGCTTACCTGACGGCGGGGGCAGAAGCCGCGGCGGTCGAGCTCAAGCAGCGCGTGATCACGCTGATGCCCTGGATTCACGTCGGTGATTTCCAGGCCAACTGGGCGATCCGTGTAGATACATTGTCGATCGTCATGATGGCGGTGATCACCGGCGTCTCCGGCCTCGTGCACCTCTATTCCTGGGGCTATATGAGCGAAGACCCGCACAAGTCGCGCTTCTTCGCCTACCTGTCGCTTTTCACCTTCATGATGCTGATGCTCGTGGTGGCGGACAACTTCATCCAGCTCTTCTTCGGCTGGGAAGGTGTGGGCCTCGCCTCCTACCTGCTCATCGGTTTCTGGTACACGAAGAAGGCGCCGAACGACGCCTCGATCAAGGCGTTCGTGACGAACCGCGTCGGTGACTTTGGTCTGGCGCTAGGCATCATGGCGGTCTTCTTCATGTTCCGCTCGGTCGAGTTCGGACCGGTGCTGGACGCGATCCGTACCAATGCCGTCATCACGCCGTATGCCTTCGCTGAAGCCCTGCCGGCGCGCGAATCCGTGATCGTGTTCTTCGGCGAGCGCGTCTATGCACTGGAGCTGATCGGCATCCTTCTTTTCATCGGCGCGATGGGCAAGTCGGCCCAATTCTTCCTGCACGTCTGGCTGCCGGACGCCATGGAAGGGCCGACGCCGGTGTCTGCCCTGATCCACGCGGCGACGATGGTGACCGCAGGGGTCTATCTCGTCTGCCTCCTGTCGCCGATTTATGAGTACACATTCTACGCGTCCGGCATGGTGGCGCTCGTCGGCGCGGTGACGGCGCTTTATGCGGCCACCGTCGGCATGGCGCAGAACGACATCAAGCGCGTGATCGCCTATTCGACCTGTTCGCAGCTGGGCTACATGTTCTTCGCGGCCGGTGTCGGCGCTTACGAGGCGGCGATGTTCCACCTGTTCACGCACGCCTTCTTCAAGGCGCTGCTGTTCCTCGGTGCCGGTTCGGTCATCCACGGCATGCACCATGAGCAGGACATGCGCCGCATGGGCGGGCTCGCGAAGTTCATGCCGCTGACCTATGCCGCGATGATGATCGGCACGATCGCGATCATCGGCCTTGGTATTCCGCACACGAAGTTCGGCTTCTCCGGTTTCTTTTCCAAGGATGCGATCCTCGAGAGCAGTTATGCCGGTGTCATGGCCAGCGTGTCGTTTGCGCAGCTTGCCTTCTGGTTCGGCCTCGTCGCGGCCTTCCTGACCAGCTTCTATTCCTGGCGCCTGATCTACATGACGTTCCACGGACCGGCGCCACATGAAGCGCATGGCCATGACGCGCACGCCCATGATGCCCACGGGCATGATGCGCACGCGCACGACGACCATGCTCATGACGTTCATGGCCACGGCCACGATCACAAGCCGCACGAGAGCCCGCTGGTGATGCTTATCCCGCTGGCACTGCTCAGCCTTGGGGCCATGTTTGCAGGCGTCTATTTCTACGATGCATTTGTGGACGCGAAGAACGAAACATTCTGGGCAGGCGCCATCTACCGCGCCGCCGAGAACCATGTTCTGCACGACCGCCACAATGTGCCGGAATGGGTGCTCTGGGCGCCGCTGGTGGTTACCATTGCCGGCTTCCTGATCGCAACGTTCACCTACTCCTTCAACCGGGGCATCGGCGCGCGCGTTGCGGCCAGCGGCGGACCGCTGCATGCCCTGTTCTCGAACAAATGGTATTTCGACGAGATCTACCAGGCGACGCTGGTGCGCGGATCGGCCTTCCTCGGAAACATTTTCTGGAAAGCCGACAAGAAGATCATCGACGGCATCGGACCTGACGGCATGGCCAAGCTCGCCAGCATGAGTTCGCGCGGCCTGTCGCGGATGCACACGGGCTATCTCTACCACTACGCCTTCGTGATCATCGGGGCGGTCATCGTCTTTGGTGCAATACTCTGGCTCCGGTCGGGAGGAGCAGGCTGATGGGCGGTTTCCCGATCCTTTCCGTCATGACGTTCCTGCCTCTGGCAGGCGCGCTCCTCGTGATGCTGGTGCGTGCGGCCACGGCCGGCAGCAGCAAGGGCGAGTCTACAGCGCAGTCGAAGAAAGCTGTGCTGCTCGCAGCCGTCATCATATCGGCGGCGACGTTTGTCGCGTCCGTCGCGGCCTTCTTTGCGTTTGACCGCTCTGCGACGGGCTATCAGCTCGTCGAGCAATACGCCTGGTACGGACCGATCAGCTACAAGCTGGGCGTCGACGGCCTTTCACTTTCGCTCGTCATGCTGACGACGTTCCTGACGCCGATCTGCCTGCTGGCGAGCTGGAATTCCATCGACAAGCGCGTCACCGAATATGTGATCGCCTTCCTCGTGCTCGAGACGTTCATGATCGGCGTCTTCGTCGCGCTGGATCTGGTGCTGTTCTACATCTTCTTCGAAGCCGGCCTCATCCCGATGTTCCTGATCGTCGGCATCTGGGGCGGCAAGGACCGGGTCTACGCTGCGTTCAAGTTCTTCCTCTACACGCTGATCGGGTCGCTGCTGATGCTGATTGCGATGGTCTACATGATCCTCGCCGCGGGTTCTGCAGACTTTGAAGTGCTCGAGAAGTTCGCCTTCGCGCCGGAAATCCAGACCTGGCTCTGGCTGGCCTTCATCGCATCGTTCGCCGTGAAGCTGCCAATGTGGCCGGTGCACACATGGCTCCCGGATGCGCACGTTCAGGCGCCGACGGCCGGTTCGGTCATCCTCGCCGGCGTGCTGCTCAAGATGGGCGGCTACGGCATGCTGCGCTTCTCGCTGCCGATGTTCCCGGATGCGAGCGCGATGTTCCAGCCGTTCATGTTTGCGCTGGCCGTGATCGCCATCGTCTACACGTCGCTGGTCGCCTGGCGGCAGACAGACATGAAGAAGTTGATCGCTTATTCATCTGTCGCGCACATGGGCTTCGTGACGCTCGGCATCTTTGCCTTCAATGAAATCGGCGTGCAGGGCGCGATCTTCCAGATGCTCAGCCACGGCCTGATCTCGGGCGCCCTCTTCCTGATCGTCGGCGTTGTCTATGACCGGATGCACACACGCGAGATCGCCGCCTATGGCGGTCTTGTGAGCCGGATGCCGATCTACGCCTCTTTCTTCATGCTGTTCACGATGGCCAACGTCGGTCTGCCGGGGACCAGCGGTTTCGTCGGCGAGATCCTGACCATGGTCGGTGGTTTCCAGGCGGCGACCTGGGCGGCGGCCGGCGCGGCGCTCGGCGTGATCTTCTCGGCCGTCTACATGCTCACGCTCTACCGCCGCACGGTATTCGGCGAGATCACCAATCCGGAACTCAACGACATCAAGGACATGAACCTGGTCGAGTGGATCTGCATTGCCCCGCTCGCGGCCCTCACAATCCTGTTCGGTATCGCGCCCAACCTGATTTTCAATCTTACTGACAGCTCCACGACCCGGATCCTGTCGCTCATGGCTGGAGGCCAGTAGGACATGCTGGACATTACCTCCATCCTGATGACGGTCGCGCCGGAGCTCTGGCTTGCCCTCGCGGGCCTGATCGGCGTGCTGCTGGGCGCCATCTTCGGTGAGCGCTTCAATTCGCTGTCGTTCAAGTTCGGCGCGCTGGCGCTGTTTGCGGCCGCGGCATTGGCGGCGCTCCACTTTGGCGGCGGCGAAGCGTTCGGCGGTCTCGTGCGCACAAACACGTTCGTGAACTTCGCGAAGGTGATCACCTTCGTGCTTGCGGGTGTCGCGCTGATTATCTCCGAGGGCTTCCTCAAGCGGCATGAAACCATCCGCTACGAGTATGCGCTGCTGATCATCTTCGCGAGCCTCGGCATGGGCATCATCCTGTCGGCCGCCGACTTGATGACGCTCTACATGGGCATTGAGACTCTCAGCCTCTCGTCCTACGTGCTCGCCGCCTTCCACCGGGACTCCGCGCGCTCTTCCGAAGCGGGACTCAAGTATTTCGTGCTCGGCGCATTGGCCTCTGGCATGCTGCTCTACGGCGCTTCGCTGGTTTACGGATTCACCGGGACCACCTCGTTTGCCGGAATTGCCGAAGCTGGCGTTACCACCGGCGCGCTGTTCGGCATGGTGCTGATGATTGTTGGCCTCGCCTTCAAGATTTCGGCGGCGCCAATGCACGTCTGGACCCCGGATGTGTATGAAGGGGCGCCGACGCCGGTTGTCGCCTTCTTCGCATCCGCGCCGAAGATGGCTTCGACTGTGGTCTTCGCGAACGTGTTGTTCACGGTATTCGGATCAGCGATCGACCAGTGGCAGATCATCGTCTCCATCATCGCGGGCCTGTCGATGATCATCGGTTCGGTGGGCGCGCTGGTGCAGACCAACATCAAGCGCCTGCTGGGCTATTCGTCGATTGCCAACGTCGGTTACGCGCTTGTGGCAGTCGCGGCGGGGCAGGAGTTCGGGGCCGCGGCGTTGCTGACCTTCTCGACGATCTACGCGGTCACGTCGCTGGGCCTGTTCGCCGCCGTGTTGGCGATGCGCCGCCGCGGCGGCATGGTCGAAGGCATTTCGGAACTGGGCGGTCTGGCCCGCAATAAGCCTGTCCTGGCCGTTACACTTTCTGTGCTGATCTTCTCGATAGCCGGCTTGCCCCCGTTCGGCGGCTTCTTCGGGAAATTCGAGGTTCTGCGCGCCGGTCTCGAGGCGGGGCTCGTTCCGCTCGCCATTCTGGTTGTCATCTCGTCGGTCATTTCGCTCGGATACTACCTGAAGCTCATCAAGATCATGTGGTTCGATGAGCCCACCGAACGGTTCGAGCGGGTGGACATTTCGGTGATGGGCACGGTGGTGCTCTGCTCGGTCGTCGCGGGCGTGGTGTTCATGGTGTTCATCAGCGAACTCGGCACCGGCGGCTGGGCGACCTTTGCGGCGGCGGGGCTTTTGCGTTGAGCGAGGCCTGGCCCGTTCACCGCATGGGCATCATCGACAGCACGAACACCGAAGCCAAACGGCGCGTGGCAACCGGTTTCCATGATCAGTGGATCGTGGCGGACCAACAGACAGCAGGACGCGGGCGGCAAGACCGGGAATGGATTTCGCCCGCCGGGAATATCTACGCGACGGCCCTGTTCCGCGAACCCGGCGGCTTGCCGATTGCTCTCCGGCTGCCTTTTGCGGCCGCTCTGGCGGTGACCGATGTGGTGCTGGAACATGCGCCCGGCACGGATGTGCGGGTGAAGTGGCCCAATGATGTCCGGATCGATCGCCGGAAGGTGTCCGGCATCCTGGTGGAAACGGGCGGCGGCGGTCCGGATTTCTGGGTGGCCGCCGGTATCGGCGTGAATCTTCTTCCGCCTCCCGAAAAGGTGACCCAACCCGCCACCAGCCTGCTGGACCTCGGCATGCGGCCCGGAACGCCTGTGGATGCGGTGCTCTCCAGCCTGCGCCATGCTTTCGCGCGCCGCATCACGCAGTCCCGGGAAGGCTTCAGGGGGACTCGCAAGGACTGGCTTGAACGGGCAGAAGCCCTCGGCCAGGTGGTTCAGGTCAGGACCGGGGAAACGATAGCCGAAGGCATATTCGAGGACCTGGAGGACGACGGCGCCCTCCTGCTTCGATTGCCGGACGGAACACGCCGCTCCATAAGGGCCGGCGAAGTCGATATACGCAGGAGCTGAGGGGCCATGTTGCTCGCCATTGACGTTGGAAACACCAACACCGTTTTCGCCCTGCACGACGGCGAAGACTGGGTTCACAGCTGGAGAAGCGCCACCGATTCCACAAAGACCGCCGATGACCATGCTTCGTGGCTCTGGCGGCTGGCCGACATGTCCGGCGTGGACCTTAGCAAAACCAAGGGTTGCGTCATTTCTACCGTGGTGCCGCAGGCGCAATTCAATTTCCGCACACTAGCGCGCCGTTACCTGAACGTCGAACCCATGTTCATCGGTGAACCCGGCCTCAGGACCGGCGTCGAACTGCGCGTTCGCCATCCGGAACAGGTCGGTGCGGACCGGATTGCCTCGGCGCTTGGCGCTCATGTGAAATATCCCGGCGCACTGATCGTGATCGACAGCGGCACGGCAACCACCCTGGATGTCGTGGCCGCAGATGGTGCTTTCGAGGGTGGCATCATCTCGCCCGGCATCTATCTCTCGATGCGTGCGCTGCATGAGGCGGCCGCCCAGCTTCCCCGGATTGCCATCCAGAAGCCTGCCCAGGTTATCGGCAAGGATACGGTTTCGGCGATGGAGTCGGGTGTTTTTCTTGGATATATCGAACTGATTGATGGGCTCGTGCGGCGCGTCAAAGCCGAGTATGGTCAGCCCATGACCGTCGTCGCCACAGGGGGGGTAGCCTCCCTTTTCGAAGGCGCGAGCGAAACCATCGATCACTATGACCAGGACGTCCTGATCCGTGGATTGCTGGAAGTCTGGAAACGGAACCGTTGAGACCTGATGCCCGATAGCGCTGCGACGACAGACGAACTCGTATTCCTGCCCCTCGGCGGATGCGGCGAAATCGGCATGAACCTGAACGCCTATGGCTACGGGCCGGCCCATTCGCGGCGCTGGATCATCGTCGATGTCGGCGTGACGTTCGGCAATGCGACGACGCCTGGCATCGACCTGATCTGCGCGGACCCGGCCTATCTGGTCGGCGAGCACATTGATGCGGTATTCCTGACCCACGCGCACGAAGACCATATCGGCGCCATCGGCCTCCTGTACCCGCTGCTCAGAACCAAGGCGCCGATATATGCGACGCCGTTCACCGCCGAGCTGGTGCGCGGCAAGATGCAGGAACGCGGGGTCGATACGAAACGGCTCAAAACCATTTCGCTCGAAGCTTCGGTCACGGCTGGCCCCTTTACCGTCCGCTACATGACCCTGACCCACTCCATCCCCGAGCCCAACGCGCTGGCCATCGAGACGCCGGCAGGGATGATCCTGCACACCGGCGACTGGAAGATTGATCCCGAGCCGCTCGTCGGTGCGAAAACTGACATCGCAGGCCTCACGGCGCTGGGTGACCGCGGCGTACTTGCGATGGTGTGCGATTCCACCAACGTGTTCGAGGCCGGCGAGGCCGGATCGGAAGACACGGTCCGGAAGGGCCTTATCGACCTGATCGCGCAGCAGACGGGCGCAGTGGCGGTGACGACGTTTGCGTCCAACGTCGCCCGCGTCAAATCGATCATCGAAGCTGCAAATGCGGCGGGCCGGGATGTCTGCCTGGTCGGGCGGAGCATGCACAAGATCACCGGCGCGGCGAAAGCCGTCGGCATCCTGCCGCCCAACCTGGAATTCGTTGACGAGTCGGAAGCGGGCTACCTTCCGCCCGAGAATATCCTCTACCTCTGCACCGGCAGCCAGGGCGAGGCGAATGCCGCCTTGTCGCGTATCGCCCGCGGCGATCATCGCCATGTCTCGCTGCGGCCGGACGACACCGTCATCTTCTCGTCGCGCCTGATCCCGGGCAACGAAAGCTCGGTCTACGCGATGCAGAACATGCTGGCTGAGCAGGGGATCCGGATCATCACCCCCCGCATGGTGAAAGAACCCATCCATGTATCAGGCCATCCGTGCCGGGATGAATTGCGGCGCATGTACCAGTGGGTACGTCCGCGCGTTTCGATCCCCGTTCACGGCGAGCGGCGGCACATCGTCGAGCACGCCGCCTATGCGAAATCCCTGCAGGTCCTGTCTGCGCTAACGCCCCGCAATGGCAGCCTCATCCGGCTGGCGCCGGGCGAGCCGGAAATCATCGACGAAGTGCCCGCCGGTCGCCTCATGCTCGACGGTTCGCGCCTTGTGCCGGAAGCGGCCGAAGGACTGATCGAGCGCCGCCGCCTGTCCGTCAGCGGACTGATCTTTGCGACCGTGTGCCTGGATGCGTCCGGCGAGCCGATCGATGGCCCCGTCATTGCCGTGAAGGGTCTCTCGGAATCTGATGGCCGCATCGCGGACGAAAGCCTGGAGCCGCTTGATGTAGCCGCGGCGCGTGCCCTCGACGGGATCAAGAAGCGTGACCGGATGGATGACGAAATCGTCGAGAAGATTGTCGGCCGGGCGCTCCGCAAGGCGTGCGAAGCGGAGTTTGGCATCCGACCGCTGATCGAAGTTATAGTCCTGAGGAGCTGAAGCGACATGAGTGATTTCAAGATTGGCCCGCTGAACCATGTCGGCGTTGCCGTCCCCAATATCGAGCAAGCCTGCGAGACCTATCGCACGCTCTACGGCGCCACCGACATCACGACGCCGTTCGACATGCCGGAGCAGGGCGTGAAGGTCTGTTTCGTGAACCTGCCGAACAGCCAGATCGAGCTGATCGAGCCGCTGAACGACGCATCTCCGATCGCCAACTTCATCAAGAAGAACCCGTCCGGCGGACAGCACCACGTCTGTTTCGAAGTGGCTGACATAAATCAGGCCGTGACCGAGATGGAAAAGCGCGGCGCAACCGTCCTCGGCAAACCCCGAATCGGGGCGCACGGCACGATGATCATTTTCGTCCATCCGAAGAACTCCAACGGCGTGCTGGTGGAACTGATGGAAACCCCCAAAGGTCACCACTGATGAGCCTCACCGGCGGTATCATCGTCTTCGTTCTGGCCTGGTGGATCAGCTTCTTTGCGGTCCTCCCCGTTGGCGTGAAAGGCCAATGGGAAGACGGCTCGACGATTCCCGGCACAGAAGAGGCGGCCCCCAAGAATCCCATGCTGATGAAGAAGGTGATCTGGGCGACCGGCGGGGCTCTTGTCGTGACTGTCCTTGCCGCCTTGCTCATCCCCCTCCTGCTTGCGCAATAGGCCCCTGACCGGCTAGTGAGCCGGTTCAGAACAGCCCGAAAGAGACTTTTGAATGCGTCTGTCGAACTACTTTTTGCCCGTTTCCAAGGAAGCGCCGGCGGACGCCTCGATCGTCTCGCACCAGCTAATGCTGCGCACCGGCATGATCCGCCAGAATGGCGCCGGCATCTACTCCTGGCTGCCGCTCGGCCTGCGGGTCCTGAAGCGGATCGAACAGATCGTGCGCGAGGAAATGGACCGTTCCGGCGCCATCGAAATGCTGATGCCGACGCTGCAACAGGCCGACCTCTGGCGCGAGTCGGGCCGCTATGAGGCCTATGGCAAGGAAATGCTGCGCATCAAGGACCGGCACGACCGCGAGATGCTATATGGCCCGACCAACGAGGAGCTGATCACGGACGTCTTCCGGGCCTACGTGAAAAGCTACAAGCAGCTGCCGCTGAACCTCTATCACCAGCAATGGAAGTTCCGCGACGAGGTCCGGCCCCGGTTCGGCGTCATGCGCGGCCGCGAGTTCCTGATGAAGGACGCCTACTCGTTCGACCTGACCGAAGAAGGCGCCCGCGCGGCCTACCGGAAAATGTTCTGCGCCTACCTCAACGCCTTTGACCGGATGGGCCTGACCGCCATCCCGATGCGTGCCGATACCGGCCCGATCGGCGGCGACCTGAGCCATGAGTTCATCATCCTCGCCGACACCGGCGAAAGCGCTGTGTTCTGCGACCGCGAACTGCTGGCGCTCGGTGCGCCGGGTCTCGATCTTGATTTCAATTCCGATCTCGTGCCGGTGGTCGAGCAGCGCACGCGCTACTATGCGGCGACGGAAGAGATGCACGACGCAGCTGCGTTCGACGCGCTGCCGGAAGAGCGCCGCGTCTCCGCGCGCGGGATCGAAGTGGGCCACATCTTCTATTTCGGCACCAAGTACTCTGCGCCGATGAACGCCGTTGTTCAGGGCCCGGACGGTCAGATGGTGCCTGTGCAGATGGGCAGCTACGGCATCGGCGTCTCGCGCCTCGTGGGCGGCATCATCGAAGCGAGCCATGACGAGAACGGTATCATCTGGCCAGACGCTGTCGCACCGTTCCCGGTCGGCATCATCAACATGCGCGCCGGCGACGCCGCGTGTGAAGAGGCCTGCGTCTCTCTCTACACCCAGTTTGCAAAAGCCGGGATCGAAGCCCTCTATGACGACACGGACGACCGTGCCGGCGCCAAGTTTGCGCGCATGGACCTGATCGGCCTGCCCTGGCAGATCGTCGTCGGACCCAAAGGTCTTGAAAAGGGCGTGGTCGAACTGAAACGGCGCAAGACGGGTGAGAAAATCGAAGTGTCTGCCGAGGAAGCCGTGCGGAGGATCACCGGGTGAGCAATGGCGGCGCCAAGGTGGCCGTGCCGTTCGGCCGTCTCGAACGTACACTGGCCTGGCGCTACCTGCTCGCGCGCCGTGAGCACGGCGGCGCGAGCCTGATCGCCATTATTTCCTTTGTCGGCATCTTCTTTGCCGTGGCGGCGCTGATCATCACGATGTCGATCATGAGCGGTTTCCGCGCGACGCTGCTGGACGCGCTCCTGGGCGGTGAACCTCACATTGCAGCCGCCGTTGACGGCTACCCGCAGGAAGAGGCGACCGAGATCGCCAATATCATCAAGGCGACGCCGGACGTGCTGAGCGTGTCGCCCTATATCGAGCAGTTCGTTCTGCTTTCGGCGAATGGCGTGCGCACAGGCGGTGTCGTCCGCGCTATTCCGCCGGCAGACCTCGCGACCATGCCGATCTTCAAGGACGGCGGCGAAGCCGCGATTGCCGGAGGGTTCGGTGAAGGCCGCAATGGCGGCAATATCATTATGATCGGCCAGTACCTTGCGGCCAACCTGGGCCTCGGTATCGGCGACAAGGTCGAGGTCGTGACCTCCCAGATGCGGTCCGGCCCGGTGGGCCAGACACCGATCAGCAAGTCCTATGTCGTCGGCGACATCTTCCGTACCGGGAGCGCACAGCTCGACAACGTCTATGTGTTCATGCCGATGGAACAGGCGCAAATCCTGTTCCAGTCCAAAGGCCGATACCAGTATCTGGATATCCGCGTGAAGGATCCGGACGCCACCGAAGGCGCCATGCAGGCGATCTCGGACGCAACCGGCTACAGCCTGCTGCTGCGCGACTGGAAAACCAAGAACCGGACTTATCTCGGCGCGCTGAGAACTGAGCGCGTAATGGTGCGCCTGCTGGTCACGATCATCATGATGATTGCGACACTCAACATTATCGTCGGCGTGGTCATGCTGGTGAAGAACAAAACGCGCGACATTGCCATCCTGCGCACCATCGGCCTCTGCCGGGCAGGGGTGCTGCGGGTTTTTCTGATGGTGGGCACGGCGCTTGGCTCAGCCGGCGCGATCCTCGGCATGGCGGTCGGCATCCTTTTCATCCTGAACATCGGCCCCATCGAGTCCCTGATCAATTTGGCGATCGACGGCGAAGTCTTCCCGGCCGAGCAGTACGGCCTTGATCACCTTCCGGCGATCCTCGACTGGAACGAGGTGTTCAGCACCGGCGCCTACGCGCTCTTCATGTCGATGTTCGTGTCGATGATCCCGGCCATCTGGGCATCGTCTCAGGATCCCGTCAAAGCCCTGAGGTTCGAATGACCGCTGCGACGCCCGTCCTCGAACTCAAGGCCATCGACCGCACCTACAAGACAAGCGCGGGCGACCTCCCCGTGCTGCGCGGCATGGACCTGCGGATCGCCCCGGGCGAACTTGTGGGACTCGTCGGCCCTTCGGGTTCCGGAAAATCCACGTTGCTGCACACCGCCGGTTTGCTCGAGCGCCCTGAGGCGGGTGACGTGTTGCTCGACGGGACAGACTGCCTGAAACTCAACGAGGACGGCCGCACGGCGATCCGGCGCAAGAAAATCGGCTTCGTCTACCAGTTCCACCACCTGCTGCCGGAATTCAACGCGGTCGACAATGTCGCCATGCCCCTGATGATCGCCGGCAAGGGCCGCAAGGAAGCGCGCAAGAAGGCTGCGGCACTCCTGGACGAGATGGGCCTGGTCGAACGCCTCTATCACCAGCCGGCGCAGCTTTCGGGCGGCGAGCAACAGCGCGTCGCCATCGCCCGCGCGCTGGCCAACGATCCTCGTCTCTTGATCGCGGACGAGCCGACCGGAAACCTCGACCCGGCCACGACCGAGCGGGTATTCGTGACCCTCATCAAGATGGTCAGGGAAGAGGGGGCAGGCGTGTTGGTGGCAACCCACAACCTGGCCCTGACGCGCCACATGGACCGCGTACTGACCCTGAAAGACGGCAAACTGGTCGACTACACAGGCTAAGCCTGTGGAAGCGCGCCAAAGTCGCTTGGCGTTTCGGGCGATTCGGTGAGAGTCTGGCGTCCAAGAGGTAGGCATCATGGACACTCCGCTTTTCATCCCGCTGGCGATCCGGTCGAGCTATTCGCTGCTCGAGAGCATGATCACGCCGTCGGACATCGCTAAGTGGTGCAAGAACAACGGCGTACCGGCTGCCGCCGTCACTGACCGCAACAACATGTTTGGTGCCTTGGAACTGTCGGTCAAGCTCGCCGAGTACGGCGTGCAGCCGATCATGGCCTGCTGTTTTGACGTAACCGACGGCACGCCGCGGTCCGAACCGTCGCGGGTTTCGGTGTATGCCCAGAATGACGCCGGCTACCAGCGGCTGATGTTCCTGTCCTCGCGCGCCTTTCTAGATTCGCCCGATGGTGTGCCGAAGCTCCACCGCCGCCTGCTGCTCGAAGACACGGCCGGACTGATCCTGCTGACGGGCGGGGCGGAGGGCGACGTTGCGCGCCATATCCAGAAGGGCCGGATGGGAGACGCCCGGACGGAACTCTCGACGCTCGCCGCAGCCTATCCGGGGCGCTGCTATATCGAGATCACGCGGCACGGCACCCAGGCCGAATTCAAGAGCGAAGCCGGGCTTCTGGAGCTGGCTTACGAACTCGGCCTGCCGATCGTCGGCACGCACGATGCCCGGTTCATGAAGCCGGATGATTCCGTCGCGCATGACGCCCTGATGTGCATCGCGAACGGAGAGTATCTCGGGCAGGATGACCGCAAGCGCGTCGAGAAAAGCCAGTTTCTCAAGTCGCCGGCGGCCATGCGCGAACTGTTCGCGGACCTGCCGGAAGCCATCGCCTCGACCGTTGAAATCGCCCGCCGCTGCGCCGTTCGCGCAGAAACGCGCAATCCCATTCTGCCGGGCTTTTCCAAGGATGGGCGCTCGGAGCCGGAAGAGCTGCGGCTGCAGGCCCAGGAAGGCCTGGAACTTCGCCTCGCCGAGGCGGATCGTCTGTATGCGGACCGCAGCATCTATCTGGAGCGGCTCGATTTCGAGCTGCGTGTCATCGAGCGGATGGGCTTTCCGGGCTACTTCCTGATCGTGTCGGACTTCATCAAATGGGCGAAATCCAACGGCATTCCGGTGGGGCCGGGCCGTGGTTCGGGCGCAGGCTCACTGGTCGCCTGGTCGCTGCTCATCACCGATCTTGATCCCATCCGGTTCGACCTCCTGTTTGAGCGCTTCCTGAACCCCGAACGCGTCTCGATGCCGGACTTTGACGTCGACTTCTGCCAGGAACGGCGCGGCGAAGTGATCCGCTATGTCCGCGACAAGTACGGCGCCGACAGCGTGGCCATGATCATCACGTTCGGCACGCTACAGGCAAAGGCTGTGGTGCGCGATGTCGGCCGCGTGATGCAGATGCCCTACCACCAGGTGGACCGGCTCGCGAAACTGATCCCCTTCAATCCGGCCAAGCCGCCGACGCTCGACGAGGCGATCGCGGGCGAACCTAAGTTTGACGACGAGATTGCGGCGGACGCGCGCGTTGGCGAACTCATCGAGATCGCACGCGCGCTTGAGGGGCTCTACCGCAACGCCGGCACCCATGCGGCAGGCGTGGTGATCGCGGACCGTCCGCTGGTCAACCTCGTGCCGCTCTACAATGATCCGCGTGCGGAACTGCCGGCCTCGCAGTTCAACATGAAATATGCGGAGATGGCCGGGCTCGTGAAGTTCGACTTCCTCGGCCTCAAGACTTTGACGGTCATAGACCGCGCGATGAAATTCATCGCGGCCGGCAGCAAGGAAGTCGGCCCCGGCTGGCGAAGCCTCGATGACGCCGCCACCTACGACCTGATGGCGAGCGGAGAGACGCTCGGCGTCTTCCAGCTTGAAGGCTCGGGCATGCGCGACACGCTCCGGCGCGTCCGGCCGAACAATATTGAAGACGTGATCGCCATCATCTCGCTTTACCGCCCGGGCCCGATGGAGAACATCCCGGTCTATGTTCAGGGCAAGGAGGATCCAAGCTCGGTCCGGTACCAGCACCCGGACCTGAAACCCGTCCTTGAAGCGACGTATGGCGTGCCCGTCTACCAGGAACAGGTCATGCGCATGGCGCAGGAAGTCGCGGGCTATTCGCTCGGCGAGGCCGACCTGCTCCGCCGCGCCATGGGCAAGAAGAAGCTCGAAGAGATGGTGGCGCAGCGCAAACGCTTCGTCGAAGGCGCGGCCCGGACCAAGGGCATGGCCGAAAACCCCGCCAACGAAATCTTTGACACGATGGAGAAGTTCGCCGGCTACGGCTTCAACAAATCCCACGCCGCCGCCTACGCGCTGGTCGGGTACCAGACCGGCTATCTGAAGTGCCATTTCCCGGTTGAATTCCTCGCCGCCTCGATGAGCCTCGATATCGGCAACACCGACAAGCTGGCCGCCTTCTTCCAGGAAGCCAAACGCCTGCGCATTCCCGTCCTCGCCCCCGACATCAACAGGTCAGGCGCCGACTTTGACGTCCGCGACGGCGCCATCGTCTACGCCCTCGGCGCGCTGAAGGGCGTCGGCGTCGAGGCGATGCGCCATGTGGCCGCCGTTCGCGCCGACGCGGGGCCGTTCAAGGATCTCTACGACTTTGCCGAGCGGATCGACCCGAGGCAGGTCAACAAGAAAGCATTCGAGTCGCTCGCCCGCGCCGGCGGCCTCGACGGGCTCGAGCCCAACCGTTCGAAGGTCCTCGAATCCGCCAGCGTCCTCTCGCAGCACGCGACCAGTTCCGCCGGTGACCGGCAGGGCGGGCAGGGGGGACTTTTTGCGGATGCCGAGCCCGCCCTTCGGCCGCCCCTCCCGGCGCCGAGAGCATGGACCGCCCAGATGAAGCTCGACGAGGAGTTCCGCTCGATCGGCTTCTACTTTTCGGGCCACCCACTGGACGACGTGCTCGTCTCGCTCGACCGGGACCGGATCACGCTGATGATGGAAATCGAGGAGCGGGCCGGTGAAGGACGCCCGCTCGAGATGATCGGTATCGTCCGGGCCCGCAACGACCGGACCAGCAAGAACGGCTCGAAATTCACTTTCCTGACCGTCTCGGACCCGACCGGGGAGCGTGAGGTGACCGTCTACAGCGAAGCGCTGATGCAGTACGGCGACCTCCTGAAGCCCGGAAAGGCCATCGCCCTGACCGTTTCGGTCAAGCAAAACGGCGAAGAGACTAGGCTGATCGTCGAACGGGTGCTCGAACTGGAGGCCGCCCGGCTGTCCAAACCCTCCGGCCAGCTGGTCGTGCGCCTGTCTGCCGGAGCCAATCCCGCGGAACTGGCCGGGGTCGTGCTCCGCCTGGAGGGCTTGTCTGACCCCGATCGCGGCTCGATCCTGCTCGAAATGCCCCTCGAAGACGGCCGGCTGGTGACGGTAAAGCTGCCCCAGACCTACACGATCAGCCTCCGGGCCCAGCGCGCCTTGAAGGAAATCCCGGGTGTCGAGCGCGTCATCCCCCGCCGGGCCGCCTAGGGCAGTAACCACGGCGCTTTGCGCTTGCTCCGGACGCCGGAAGCTGTATAGGAGCGCTGACTTAAACCATGTCGCGGGTGCATCCGGTGCGACGGGCTCAAACCCGTAGTTCCACCCTGCGACGGCCAACCGGATGGAGAAAATCTATGGCCCTACCTGACTTCTCGATGCGTCAGTTGCTTGAAGCTGGCGTTCACTTCGGTCACCAGACCCACCGCTGGAACCCGCGCATGAAGCCGTTTATCTACGGCGAGCGCTCCGGCATCCACATCATGGACCTGTCCCACACGGTGCCGTCGCTGCACCAGGCGCTCGTCTTCGTGCGCGATACCGTCGCCAAAGGCGGCCGTATCCTGTTCGTCGGCACGAAGCGCCAGGCTCAGGACCCGGTGGCTGAAGCTGCAGCACGCTGCGCACAGTATTACATGAACCACCGCTGGCTCGGCGGCACGCTGACGAACTGGACCACCGTGTCCAACTCGATCAAGCAGTTGCGCGAACTGAACACGATGTTCGATGCTGGTGGCGGTTCGGGCCTGACCAAGAAAGAGCTGCTCGACCTGCAGCGCCGCCGCGACAAGCTGCAGCGCGCCCTCGGCGGTATCGCTGACATGGGCGGTCTGCCGGCTGCGATCATCGTCATCGACACGAACAAGGAAGCGATCGCTGTCCAGGAAGCCCGCAAGCTGGGTATCCCGGTCGTCGCCGTGCTCGACACCAACTGCGATCCGGCAGACGCCGATTTCGGCTTCCCTGGTAACGACGACGCTGCACGTGCGATCTCGCTCTACTGCAACCTGTTTGCCGATGCCGTTCTCGACGGTCTCGCCGAATCGACCGCCGGCCTCGGCGTTGACCTCGGCGCCATGTCGGATGTCGGTTCGATGGCTGATGCAGACGTTCAGGTTGCAGGCGAAGCAGCTTCCGACGCCTGAAACAGCGCTCCGGCGCGACAATTCCAGTGAGGGATCAAAGCTATGGCTGAGATTACAGCAGTACTCGTAAAGCAACTGCGCGAGAAAACCGGCGCAGGCATGATGGATGCCAAGAAGGCGCTCGTCGAAAACAACGGCGACGAAGCGGCAGCCATCGAATGGCTGCGTGCGAAAGGCCTGTCGAAGGCTGCCAAGAAATCGGGCCGCGCTGCGGCTGAAGGCCTTGTGGCCGTGAAGGTTTCGGCAGACGGCAAGTCGGGCGCCATCGTCGAGCTGAACTCTGAAACGGACTTCGTGTCCCGCAACGAGGGCTTCCAGAAAGCCCTCGACGGTATCGTCAACGTCGCCCTGTCGACAGACGGCACCATTGCGGCTGTCTCCGGCGCCAAGTCGCCGGACGGCGAGGGCACCGTCGACGACATGGTGAAACGCATGATCGCCACGATCGGCGAGAACATGACGGCGCGCCGTTCGGCGAAGCTGACGGCCTCTGGCCGCGTGGCTTCGTACATCCACAACGCAGCCGCGCCCGGCATGGGCAAGGTTGGCGTTCTGGTGGCGCTCGAAGGTGCCGGCGATCTCGATGATGCCGGCCGCAAGGTGGCGATGCACATTGCGGCGACCTCACCGGCCGCTGCGACGACGGCTGAGCTGGATCCGGCGCTGATCGAATCGGAAAAACGCATCCTCACAGAGCAAGCCCGCGAAAGCGGCAAGGCAGACGCGGTTATCGAGAAGATGATCGTTGGCCGGATGCAGAAATTCTACAAGGAAGTGGTGCTTCTCGAGCAGCCCTTCATCATGGACCCTGACAAGACCGTCGGCGAGTTCCTCAAGGCGCAGGGCGCGACGCTGAAGGCATTCGTGCACTTCAAGCTCGGCGAAGGCGTCGAAAAGGAAGAAACCGACTTTGCGGCCGAAGTCGCGTCTATGACAAAAGGCTCCTGATCAGGCTTGCGTTTCTGCCCGTGAGGGGCTTTGAACAATCCCGGCTGGCGGTTTCGCACAGCCGGGATTTTTTTGGTTCGTGTTGGAAAATGATCGGTGGACAGAATGCCGGCGAATGAGCCCGAGAAGAGCCAGTTGAAATACCGGCGTGTGCTTCTGAAACTCTCCGGTGAGGCCCTGATGGGCCCCGGCCAGTTCGGCATTGATATCCCGACCTGCATTACCTTTGCCCAGGCCATCGCTGCGGCGCGCGCTGAAGGCGCCGAAATCTGCCTCGTCATCGGGGGCGGTAACATCTTCCGCGGTGTTGCAGGCGCTGCCAAAGGCATGGAGCGCGCCCAGGCTGACTCCATGGGCATGCTGGCGACCGTGATGAACGCCCTCGCCATGCAGAGCGTGCTGGAGGGCATCGGGGTACCCACCCGCGTTCAATCCGCGCTCAGCATGGATGCCGTGTGCGAGCCCTACATCCGCCGCCGAGCCCAAAGGCATATGGAAAAAGGCCGCGTCGTGATTTTCGCGGCCGGCATCGGCAACCCGTTCTTCACAACCGATACGGGCGCAGCCCTTCGTTCGATCGAGATGAACTGCGACGCACTGCTGAAAGGCACGCAGGTGGACGGCGTCTACACGGCCGATCCGAAACTGGATGCAACGGCGACGCGCTACAACCAGGTCGCGTACGACGAACTGCTGATCAAGAACCTCCGCGTCATGGACCCTTCGGCGGTCAGCCTGATGCGGGACAACAACATTCCGATCGTCGTCTTCTCTCTCAAGGAAGAAGGCTCGCTGCTGAACGTCTTGCATGGGCGGGGCACTTCCACGACGATCTCCAAAAAGGGAGCGTCGAGCGAATGAGCTACAGCAAACAGGATATCGAACGGCGGATGGAGGGCGCACTCGCCTCGCTCGCCACGGAATTTTCGGGCCTGCGCACCGGCCGGGCTTCGGTGAACCTGCTCGATTCGATCAAGGTGCCTGCCTATGGCGGCGTCTCGCCGCTAAGCCAGGTCGCCTCTGTCACCGTCACCGATACGCGCATGCTGTCGGTCAACGTCTGGGACAAGACGGTCGTCGGCGCTGTTGACCGTGCAATCCGTGAATCCGGTCTCGGACTGAACCCGATCATGGACGGCCAGACGCTGCGTCTGCCCATCCCCCCGCTCAACGAGGAGCGCCGGGGCGAGCTGACCAAGATTGCCGGCAAGTATGCCGAAGCGGCCCGGGTCGCCGTGCGCAACGTGCGCCGTGACGGCATGGATGCCTTGAAGAAAATGGAGAAGGCGGGCGAGATCGGTGAAGACCGTGCCCGTTCCTTGTCGGACGAGGTCCAGAAGCTGACCGACACCTACGTCGCGCGTGTCGACGAGATGGTGAAAGCCAAAGAAGCGGAGATCATGCAGGTGTAATGGCCCGACTCGGGACATCCCCTGAACCATCCCACGCTGGCGGTGACCCGTCGGCGCCTCAACACGTCGCCATCATCATGGACGGCAATGGCCGCTGGGCGAAAGCCCGGGGATTGCCGCGTACCGCTGGCCATGAGCGCGGTGTGGAAGCCTTGCGAAGGACGGTAGAGGCGGCGGGCGACCTGGGCATCCGCTACCTGACGGTCTTCTCGTTCTCCACCGAAAACTGGCGCCGGCCGGCGGCCGAGGTCAATACGCTGTTCGGTCTGCTCAAGGCCTATGTCCAGCGGGATCTGTCGCGGCTGCAGCAGGATGGCGTGCGCGTGCGGGTGATCGGACAGCGCGAAGGCCTGCCGCCTGACATCGCCGAACTGGTTGACCGCGCGGAGCGTGAAACGGCCACGAACAGCAAGTTCCACCTGACCATTGCGTTCAACTATGGGGCCCGGAACGAGATCCTTCGGGCCACTCAGGCTTATGCCCGCGCCATTGCAGCAGGTGAGGTCACCGGTGAACTCACCGATGCCGGGTTTGAGCAATACCTTGATACCAAAGACCTTCCGGACCCGGACCTCGTGATCCGGACCAGCGGTGAGTACCGGATCAGCAACTTCCTGCTCTGGCAGGCGGCTTATGCGGAATTGCTTTTCGTCGATGTGCTGTGGCCGGACTTCAACAAGTCTCATCTGGAGAGCGCCATTTCGCGCTATCACGAGCGGGAACGCCGGTTCGGGGCGGTCACGCCTGGAGCAACCTGATGGGCGATTGGACGCCGCCGGAAAAGCGGTTTTCCGAGTTACCATTACGCCTGCTGACCGCTCTCGTTCTCATTCCTTTTGCATTGTTTGCAGTCTGGATGGGCTCCTGGTGGCTGGCCCTCGGATGCAGCGCGTTCTGCGCCGTGATGATGTTCGAGTGGTGCAGAATGAGCGCAACGCCCCTCGAATGGGTGCTAACCGCTCTCGCGGCGCTATTCGGCCTTAGCCTTGCTTTACCGGGTTTTGTCGTTTCTCTCTCTATTTTTATCGCTTCCGCCGTGCTCGCCGTGTGGACGTCCGCACGAACTGTAGAGGCAAAGATCGCGGGCGGATTTGGCGTCGTCTACGTCTTCGCGATGGTCTACGGCCTGTACACATTGAGGGAAGGGCCCTGGGACGGACGTCTGGCGGCCATGTACTTCATGTCATTCGTCTGGGCCTCCGACGCAGCGGCCTACTTCTTTGGAAGGATGATCAGAGGCCCCCGGCTTTTGCCCAAGGAGAGTCCGAACAAGACCTGGAGCGGGGCTATTGCGGCTGTGTTCGCCTGTGCGCTGTGCGGGTATGTGGCAGCGGGTTGGGAGAGCGCCGAAATACTGCCGTGGATGATTGCAGGGATGCTTATTTCCGTGAGCGCCCAAGCGGGTGATCTGTTCGAGAGCGGGTTGAAACGGCGGTTCAAGGTCAAGGATTCCGGCACGATCCTGCCGGGGCATGGCGGCCTGCTTGACCGGGTGGACGGGCTTGGGGCCGTCAGCATCTTCGCAACTTTGACTTTTCTGAGTGTTCCGGCCGTGCCTCGCCTGCTAGGTCTTTGAACCATGACAGGTATTCGGCGCGTCTCCATTTTCGGATCTACCGGTTCCGTTGGCAAATCCGCCATCGAAGTCATCCGGCATGCGAACCGGGATGAGCCGCGGTTTGAGGTCGTGGCGATTGCGTCCGGTCAGAACGCGGAAGCTCTTGCCGAGCAGGCGCTGGATATTCGCCCGCAGATCGCGGTGATCGCGGATGAGGCCAAGCTGCCGGAGCTGCGTTCGCGCCTTGAGGGAAGCGGGATTGCAGCGGCTGCAGGTGAAGCGGCGATGGTGGAGGCTGCGACGCGGCCCTGTGACCGGTTTCTGGCGGCGATTGTCGGCGCTGCAGGACTTAAATCGACGATGGCGGCGGTGAAGGCGGGAAACCATCTCGCGCTCGCCAACAAGGAGAGCATCGTCTGCGCCGGCAGCATCCTCATCGATGCGGCGGCCAAGGCCGGGATTTCGATCCTGCCGGTGGACTCCGAGCATAGCGCGATCTTCCAATGCATCGGGGATGGGCGTTCCCTCGACAAACTGACGCTGACAGCGTCGGGCGGACCCTTCCGGACGACGTCTCTCGAGGAGATGGCGCGGGCAACACCGGCCCAGGCGGCGGCGCATCCCAAGTGGAGCATGGGCCTGAAAATCTCCATCGACAGTGCAACGCTCATGAACAAGGCGCTGGAACTGATCGAGGCCGCCATCCTGTTCAAGGTCGGGGCGGAACGGATCGATGTTCTGGTGCACCCCCAGTCGATCATTCACGGCATGGCACACTTTACCGACGGTTCGGTCATCGCCCAGCTGGGGTCGCCTGACATGCGTACCCCGATATCGCTTGCCCTGGGCTGGCCGGAGCGCATCGAGACGACGGTGGACAGGCTGGATCTGGCCCAGATCGGCCAACTGGATTTCGCGCCCGTGGATGCCCGGCGGTTCCGCTCCATCGACCTCGCGCGCCGGGCGTTTGCGCTCGGTCCGGCCGGGCCGGTGATATTAAATTCCGCTAATGAATCAGCGGTTTCGGCGTTTGTCGGGGGCGAATGTGGCTTTCTGGACATAACCTGGGCCGTGGAAGCCGCTCTGGACCGCTTTTCATCCTCGGAATTCGCCTCTACCAAGTGCACGACGCTGGACGAAGTGGCGTTCCTCGATGATTACGGGCGCAGGCTCGCCGGGGACGTTTTGAAACAAGCCCCGAGCCGGGCAGGAGGATTGTCAGCTTGGAAGGCGTGATCAGCCAGGGTCCATTGTTCATCGCGTGCCTGGTGTTCCTCATGGGCATCGTGATCGTGGTGCATGAGCTGGGTCATTACTTTGCAGGCCGCTGGTTCAATGTCGCCGTCGAGTCCTTCGCGGTCGGTTTCGGCAAACCGATGGTCGAGGTGCGCGACAAGCGCGGAACCCGCTGGCGCCTCAACTGGATCCCGCTGGGCGGCTTCGTCGCGTTCGTTGACAAACAGTCGGCAGAAGACGCGGTTGACGATGAGCACGCGCCAAAGGGGCTACCCTTTGACGATGTCGGCCCGCTCAAGAAGATCGTCATAAGTCTCGCTGGTCCCTTTGCGAATTTCGTTCTTGCGGCCTTTATCTTTGCATTGTCGATTGGAGTGCACGGCGTCGCCGTCCAGACGGTCACCGTCGCCACGGCTTTGCCGGATATGCCGGCGGCGCGCGCCGGGCTCCTCGTCGGCGACCATATCGTTGCCATCAATGGCAAGACCATCAACAACACCTCGGATGTGACCGTTGCTGTTCTGCTCAGCCCCAACAAGCCGCTGGAAATGCTGGTTGCCCGTCAGGGAAACGAGCAGGTGGTATTTGTGACACCTGTTGAAATCGTGCGTGAGAACGAGTTTGGCCAGGTGGTGCCGCAAAGCACGATCGGGATTGGCATGGCGCGCTCTCAGACTGGTGAGCGTCAGCGCTTTGGGCCAATCGAATCAGCTGTGGCCGGTGTCCAGCAGACCGGCGTCGCCATCGACCGCACCGTGACCATGCTCGGCAGCATCGTCACCGGGAACATGTCTTTTCATACACTGTCGGGTCCGGTCGGCGTCGGTGACGTGTCCCGGCGGATCGTGAATACGGTCATGGACAACCCGCAGGTGCCGCTGTTTGACCGGCTCGAACACCTGTTCTGGGTGCTGCTGAGCCTGTGTGCCGCGATCTCTGTCGGCGTCGGTTTCTTCAACCTGCTGCCACTGCCAGTGCTGGATGGCGGGCGGGTTGTGTTTCATGCATACGAGGCATTGATAGGCTCAAAAATGCCAAGCCAAATTGAGGCGATGGCGCTGCGTGTGGGAGTGTTGGTCTTGGTGGCCATGGTGATCGTGATCACTTGGGGGGACATTCTCGAAACCGGCGTTTTTGGACGGGGAAGCAGCTGACGCAATTCAGCTCCAGGAACGAAAGAGTATTCGAGAATGCGTAAATTCCTCGCAGCAACAGTTCTCGCGACCAGCGTCTTGGCGCTCGGATCGGGAGGCCAGCTGACTACAGCGCATGCCCAGGAAGATGCCCGCTATGACGGCACAATCCGCTCCATTGTCGTTGAGGGCAACAAGCGTATCGAAGCCCGTACGGTGCAATCCTACCTGCTGCTCGAACCCGGTGATGCGTTCGATCCGGACCGGATCGACCTGTCGCTGAAGACACTGTTCGCCACCAACCTGTTCGCCGACGTGTCGATTGACCGGCGCGAAGATGACCTTGTGGTCCGCGTTGTTGAAAACCCGATCATCAACCGCGTGATCTTCGAGGGCAACCGCGCCCTCAAGGACGACAAGCTGCGCGAAGAAATCCAGGCCTCGCCGCGCGGCGTGTTCACGGCGGCCCGCGTTCAGGCCGACGTTCAGCGCGTGCTGGAAATGTATCGCCGTTCGGGACGTTTTGCGGCGAAGGTCGAGCCACAATACAAACCGCTGGAACAGAACCGCGTCGACCTGATCTTCGAGATCACGGAAGGCCCAGTGACCGGCGTTCGCGCGATCAACTTCATCGGCAACAAGGAATACTCGGACTCGCGTCTGCGCAGCGAGATCGTGACCCGGCAGTCGCGCCTCTGGCGCTTCTTCAGCTCGAACGACAACTATGACTCAGGCCGTCTCGAATTTGACCGCGAACAGCTGCGCGAGTTCTACCAGAACAACGGCTACTACGATTTCCGCGTGACTTCTGCGGTCGCGGAACTGACGCCGGACCAGAAAGACTTCTACGTCACCTTCACGGTTGACGAGGGACGCCAGTACGACTTCGGCGTCATCAAGGTCGAGACGGCGCTCGAGAAGCTGGACTCGAGTATCCTGCAGGCCGTGGTGCCGATCCAGGAAGGCGAGCTTTTCCGGGGCGACCAGATCGAAGGGACCATCGACGCGCTGACCTACGCTGCAGGTGTGGCGGGGTATGCGTTCGTGGACATCCGTCCGCAGATCAGCGTCAACGAAGAGACCGGGCGGATCGATATCACCTTCGCCATCGATGAAGGTCCGCGCGTCTACATCGACCGCATCAACATCGTCGGCAACACGCAGACGCTGGACCGCGTGATCCGCCGCGAACTGCGCATTGCTGAAGGCGACGCGTTCAACCGCATCCTGCTGGATCGCTCGCGCAACCGCATCCGTGCGCTCGGCTTCTTCAAGGAAGTCGAGATCGTCGAGACGCCGGCAGAAGATCCGGACCGCACGATCGTGGATGTCACGGTCACCGAGCAATCGACCGGTGAGCTGTCGTTTGCGGCGGGCTTCTCGTCCGTTGACTCTTATCTCTTTGACCTCAGCGCCTCGCAGCGCAACCTGCGCGGCCGCGGCCAGTCAGTTGTCGCGCGGACGTCCTTGTCCAGCCGCCAGCAGGTCGTCGATCTCCGTTTCACCGAACCGCGCTTCCTCGACCGCAACCTGTCGGCCGGTGTCGATCTTTTCGCGACGAAGCAGGACTTTGAGGAATTCACCGGGTTCACCAGCGAAACCATCGGCGGCGGCGTCCGGACGGCGTTCCCGCTGACCGACCGCATGCAGCTGGGATTGAGCTATCGTCTGCAGGCGGACGATGTGAACATCTCGGACCGGAACATCATCATTGATACAGCCGGCAATCTGGTGCGCGACTCGGTGCAGATCGAAGGGCAAAGTACGCCGGACGATTTCACGGATGACCGTTTCCGGCTGCCTGAAGCCGGCGATGCCGGCCCCGGCGAGCTGGTGGTGGACTTCTGTGACCCGCTCTACACACTGCGCGATACGATCTGCCGCTCCGAGCGCAACGATATTTCGAGCATCATCGGCTACAATTTCTTCTGGGATCAGACGAACGATCCGATCACGCCGACGCGCGGTTTTGACTTCCGGTTCAGCCAGGACCTGGCGGGACTTGGCGGCGATGTCCGTTACGTGCGGACGGAAACCGGCGCCTCGCTGTACCGCGGGATCTGGCGGGATGTGATTGCCAGTGCGAAATTCTCGGCTGGCCTTGTGGTGCCGCTCGACGATGAGCAGGGCGTTCGCATCAACAACCGGTTCTTCCGGGGTGGCAGCACCTTCCGCGGGTTTGATGTGGCCGGCCTTGGCCCGCGCGAAATCGTGCGCGTGTTTGATCCGCAGACCGGCGAAGTGGTTCAGACCAGCCGTCTGAACTCGCTCGGCGGCAACGCCTACTATCAGGGAACGTTCGAACTGACGGTTCCGAACTTCCTGCCCGAAGAGTACGGCATCAAGAGCGCGCTGTTCATGGACGTCGGCTCCCTCGGCACGCTCGATGATGTCGACAAGGGCGTGCCGCTGTTCATTGGTGATGCCTCCCAGCTTGGATTTCCGGGCCTGTCCGCCGTCCGCATCCCGAAAGATGCCGCGTCGCTGCGCGCGTCCGCGGGTCTCAGCGTGTTCTGGGATTCGCCGTTCGGCCCAATCCGGTTCGACTTCTCGCAAATCCTTCGCAAGGAAGAATACGACCGTACCGAGACATTCCGGTTCTCGACATCAACGAACTTCTGATCTCGCAAGCCCCCACGAGGAAACCATAATGACCAAGTTCAAGACCCTTCTGACCGCTTTGATGCTGTCGACCACAACGCTCCTGATCTTTGCCCCTTCGGCCGCCGCCCAAGGCACCGTGATCATGGTGATCGACGAAGGCCGGATTGTTGGCGAAAGCAAAGCCGGCAAGGACATGTTCACGAAACTCAAGAACATCGAGACCCAGATCAATGCCGAGCTGAAGCCGACACGCGACGCGCTGGAAACAGAGCGTCAGGCTCTGGCCGTCAAGCTGGACGGCAAGACGCGTGAGGCGATTGTCGCCGATGCCGCGCTCGTCAAGCAGATCGAGGACTTCCAGAAAAAGTCTAACGACTTCGCGCAGAAGCGGACGACGCTGTCGCAGGAGTATGCGGCCACCGAGCAGAAGTCGTTCATCGATTTCAACACGGCCCTCGAGCCGGTGATGCTTGAGGTCGTGAAAGAGAAGAATGCGCAGGTCGTGCTGTCCAAGAGCCAGGCGGTGTTCACCGCGGACGCAGTGGACGCAACGGCCTCCATCGTCGCCAAGCTCGACCAGAAGACGCCGACGATCACGGTTGTCCGTCAGCGCGCCCCAGCGCCTCAGTAACCGCGGTCACGCTCCGTCATGGCGGTCGATACCCGGTTCTATGCGTCATTGGGGGCTTTGACGCTGGAATCGGCCGCTGCGCTGACGGGGGCGGAGCCGGTTGGCGATCCGAATACGCCGATCACCGGCATTGCGGCGGCGGATAAGGCCAAGCCGGGCGAATTGGCGTTTCTTGAAGGCGAAGGCGCCGGGCTAACTTCGCTCAGCCCGGATCTGAGCGTGCTGCTGGTCAGCGAGGCGATCCGGAGGCGGGTGGCGGACGGCGTTGCACTGCTCGTTGTAAAACAGCCTCGCCACGCCCACAACGTCATTGCCCGTACCCTGTTCAAGCCGCGTCACCAACTCGCCCAGACACGCGTAGCGATCTCGCCGGACGCGAAGATCCATCCGGGCGCCGAACTCGGGGCAGGCGTTGTTGTCGGCGCCGGTGCAGCGATTGGCGAAGGCACCGTCATCTGCCCGAACGCGGTCATCGGGCCAGGTGTCCAGATCGGCCGGAACGGGTTCATCGGAGCAGGCACAAGCATTCACTGCGCGCTGCTGGGGGATCATGTCACCCTGCTGGCGGGCGCGCGCATCGGCGAGGCTGGCTTTGGCGTGACGCCGGGGCCGAGCGGGCTGGAAGATGCCCCGCATTTCGGGCGGGTGATCCTGCAGGACCATGTCACTATCGGCGCCAATACCTGTATTGATCGCGGCGTCTTCGCAGACACCATCGTCGGCGAGCGAACCAAGATCGATAACCTCTGCCAGATTGCCCACAATGTCGTGTTGGGCCGGTCGGTAATCATGGCGGCGTTTGGCGGCATCTCCGGCTCCGTTCGGATCGGCGATGGGTCGATGCTGGGCGGCCAGGTCGGCATTGCCGATCATGTCAATGTGGGCGCTGGGGTCAGCCTGGCGGGCGCTGCGGGGGTCTTACGGGATGTGCCTGATGGGGAAACCTGGGGCGGCACGCCCGCCAAGCCGATCCGCCAGTGGATGCGGGAAGTCGCCTGGCTGGCCAAGCAGACCAGCGCCAAGAAGCGTGATTGAACAGTGGCGCAGCCCCTGACGGGCTGGTAACGGAAATCCATGGCTACTTCCGTACATCCTTCTTCCGTCATTGAAGACGGCGCCGTGCTGCATGACGGCGTCACCATTGGTCCTTTCTGTCATATCGGACCCAACGCCGAAGTTGGTGAAGGTACCCAGCTGATTTCGCATGCGAGCGTCATCGGCAACACGCGCGTCGGCAAGAACTGCACGCTGCATCCGCACGCCGTCCTCGGCGGCCTGCCGCAAGTCATCGGCCTGGCGGCCCATCCGGAGTCGCGCCTTGAGATCGGCGATGGCTGCGTCTTCCGCGAATACGCGACCGCCCATAGCGGCATTCCGAAGTTCGGCGGGCTGACGAAGGTTGGCACGAACTGCTACATCATGATCGGCGCGCACATCGCGCATGACTGTCAGATCGGCAACAATGTAGTGATGGCGAACAATGTCTCGCTCGCGGGGCATATCGAAGTCGGCGACAACGTCTGGTTTGGCGGCCTGTCCGCCGTGCACCAGTTCAGCCGTATCGGCCGCAACGCATTCATCGGCGGCGGCGCTATCGTCGTCGAGGATGTCATCCCCTTCGGGTCCGTCGTTGGCAATCACGCCAAGCTTGCGGGACTGAATACTGTCGGCCTGAAGCGCCGCGGGTTTTCGAAAGCAGACCTTCAGGAAATCCGCTCCGCCTACAAAGCCGTGTTCGAGGGAAATGGTCTGTTCAAGGATCGTCTCGAAGCTGCGGTCACGACGTTTGCCGGTCAGCCCTTGGCGATGGAGTTGATCAACTTCATTCGCGAAGGCGGCGACCGCCCCATCTGCAAGCCGGGTTGAGCGCATGCCCGCACCGCTTGGCCTGATTGCGGGACTTGGCGACCTGCCGGTCGCGATCGCAGAGAATGCCGTGGCGACGGGGCAGGGGGTCCATGTTCTCAGGCTGAAAGGTTTCGAGGAGCCGCGTCTTGCGGGGTATCCGGGGAGCGTCGTCGGGCTGGGCGAAGTTGGGGCCGTGATCACGCGGCTGCGCGATGCAGGGTGCCGCGATCTCGTATTCGCAGGGAATGTCAGCCGGCCGAACTTCTCGGACCTGAAGCTGGACCTGCGCGGCGCTGCGCTGCTGCCGAAAGTCCTCAGCGAAGCGCGCAAGGGCGATGATGCGCTGCTTCGCGTACTTGTGGGCGAGTTCGAGAAGAATGGCTTCAATGTGATCGGCAGCGAGCAGGCACACGCAGCCTTGCTGGCGCCGGCCGGACTTATCGCAGGACCGGCGCCCTCCGCCGCGCTGCTTGAGGACCTCGCCGTGGCCGCGCGTGTGGCGTCCGCCAGCGGGGCGCTGGATATCGGGCAGGCCTGCGTGGTTTGCGACGGTCTGGTGCTCGCAGTCGAGGCGCAGGAAGGCACGGATGAGATGCTGCGGAGATGCGCCGCCCTGCCTGAGACCATTCGCGGCACAGCGAAGGCTCGCCGGGGTGTTCTGGTGAAGCGGCCCAAACCGGTTCAGGAACGGCGGATTGACCTTCCGACCACTGGCGTCTCGACGGTGGAACTCGCTGCCGCTGCCGGTCTTGCCGGCATCGGCGTCGAAGCCGGTGGCGCCCTGATGCTCAACCGCGCCGCCATGCAAGCGAAGGCCGCGTCGCTCGGTTTGTTCCTGTACGGATTTTCTCCAACTCTCGGCGTTGGTTCCTGATGTCCCTCTATCTCGTCGCAGCCGAGGCGTCCGGAGACCTGCTGGCGCGCGAGGTGGCCGAATGGGTGCGCCGCAAATCACCGGGCACCGAAATCAACGGGATTGGCGGCGCCGAACTGGCGGCCGCCGGTATCACGTCTCCGATTGATATAGCGCCGCTTTCGGTCCTCGGTTTTGTGGAAGGCATTAAGGCTTACGGGGATGTCGTGCGTCTGGCTGACGCTGCCGCAGACGACATTTGCAAGCGCCGGCCGAAGGTAGTTGTTCTGGTCGATTCATGGGGCTTCATGTTACGCGTGGCGCAACGCGTCCGCGCCCGTGATCCGTCGATACGTCTCGTCAAGCTGATCGGCCCGCAGGTCTGGGCCACCCGCCCGGGGCGCGCGGCCACGCTGGCAGCGACAGTCGATCATCTCCTCTGCATGCACGAGATTGAAGCGCCTTACTACGAGCCGTTCGGTCTGAAGGTCACGGTCATCGGCAATCCCGCCTTGACGCGAAGCGGGAAGGGCGACGGTGCAGACTTCCGTGCACGGTATAACATCGGCGCGGACGAGCCGCTACTGCTCGTCTTGCCGGGAAGCCGGCGCAGCGAGATCGTCAGTGTTGCACCGGTGCTGATGGACGCGGCCCGGCAGGTGAAACGTGGACTGCCGGCAGTGCAGGTTGTCGTGCTTCCCGCAGGCCCGATCCAGGCCGAGTTTGCCCAGCGGTTTCCCGATGCGCCGGAGTGGGCCCGGATCATTACCCATCCGGATGAGCGGTATGATGGCATGGCCGCCGCAACGGTTGCTCTCGCCTGTTCCGGAACGGTGACGAGCGAGGTGGCGATGCAGGGCGCGCCGATGATTGTCGGCTACAAGACCGGCTGGATCACCTGGGCGCTGGCCCGCGGCCTTCTCTACAAGAAGGTCCACATCACGCTGCTGAACATCCTGAACGGCGACCGGGAGATCGTGCCCGAGTTTGTCCAGACAAAGCTCAAGGCCGAACCTATCGCGGGCAAGGCGCTGGAATGGTTCAAGGACCCTGCCGAGCACACTGCCCAACAGGCGCGTCAGAACACGGCGTTGTCAGCGCTGGTGCGGGACGGCAAGCCCGCCGCAGAAATTGCGGCGGACGCCGTCCTTGCTGAACTGCAACTCGCTCAGCGGCCGCTGATCGGCACGTAATCCCGCATCGGGGCGCCGGTGTAGATCTGCCGGGGACGGCCGATTTTCTGCGTCGGGTCTTCCAGCATCTCGTTGAGTTGCGACACCCAGCCGACGGTGCGGGCGACAGCGAAGAGCACGGTGAACATCTTGGTCGGGAAGCCCATCGCCTCGAGGATGATGCCCGAATAGAAATCGACGTTCGGGTAGAGCTTCTTCTCGATGAAATAGTCGTCCTGCAGGGCGATACGCTCGAGCTCCATGGCCACTTTCAAGGCCGGGCTGTCGCGCAGGTCGAGTGCGTCGAGCACTTCGTAGCAGGTTTTCTGCATGACCTTGGCGCGCGGGTCATAGTTCTTGTAGACGCGGTGGCCGAAGCCCATGAGGCGGATGCCGCTGTTCTTGTCCTTCGCCATCTTGACGAATTCCGGAACCTTATCGAGCGAGCCGATTTCGCGCAGCTGGCGGAGGGCCGCTTCGTTGGCGCCGCCATGGCTGGGGCCCCAGAGGCTGGCCACGCCGGCAGCAATGGCGGCGAAGGGGTGAGCGCCCGACGAGGCGACGAGGCGGACAGTGGACGTCGAGGCGTTCTGCTCGTGGTCGGCGTGCAGCATGAAGAAACGATCCATGGCGCGGGCCAGGACCGGGTTGATCTCGTAGTCCTCGGCGGTGACCGAGAAGCACATGTTGATGAAGTTTTCCGAGTAGGAGAACTTGTTCAGCGGATCGATGAAGCGCTGGCCGAGATTGTACTTCATGCAGCGCGCGGCGAGCGTCGGCAGTTTCGCTATCAGGCGGATCGAGCTGTTGCGGCGCTCTTCGGGGTCTTCGTTGCCCATGGCGCCGGGGTAGAAGGCGGCCATGCCGCCGACGGCGCCGGTAAGCATTGCCATCGGGTGGCTGTCACGGCGGAAGCCGTCAAAGAAGCGGTCCTGCTGTGTGTGCAGCAACGTGTGCTGGCGGATCTCGCGCCAGAACGCGTCATACTCCGTCTTGGTCGGCAGCTGGCCATTAAGGAGAAGGTAGCAGAGCTCGATATAGTTCGATTTTTCCGCGAGCTGGTCGATGGGATAGCCGCGGTGCAGCAGGATGCCCTCGTCGCCATCGATGAAGGTGATCTGGCTTTCGCAGCTGCCGGTCGAGGTGAAGCCCGGATCGAGCGTGAAGTGATCCGTTTCGGCGTAGAGCTTGCGGATGTCGATGACATTCGGGCCGTGCGTGCCCGAATAGACCGGCAGGTCCACTTTCTTGCCGTTCACTTCAAGCTTGGCAGTGCCAGCGTTCTTTACCTTGTTTTCCATCAGCTCTTTCCCTGTTCAATCTGTCTGCAGAGACGCCTCAGCCAGCGCCCGTCTGAATCTGGTCATCTATCCGGCCCAGCGTTTCCTCGCGCCCGAGCCAGTCCATCACCGGCGCCAGATCCGGAGCGGGAAGTCCGCCCGTCAAAGCCGCCCGCAATGGCGGACCTATCTGCCCCATAGATAGGCCTGTTGCAGTGCAATATGTCGCGATCATTTCCGAAATGCTAGCGGTTGTCCAAGCTGCGAGGTTACGCAATTCAGACGAAAGCTTCCTTAACCGGTCAACGCCTTCTTCCGACAAAGCCTTTTTCGCGTTCTTGGCGAGTTCCAGCGGCCTCGCCGCACGGAGAAAGCGAAATGCAGCTGCGAGCTCCACCAGTGTCGCGCCGCGATCTTTCATGTGGGGAAGCGCTGTACGGATCCGGTCCCTTGCAGATGGGTCCAAGTCGCCTTCGGCGCGCAGGAAAGGAATCAGCAAGTCGAACAGGCGGTCATTGCCGGCTTCGCGGATGAAGTGGGCGTTTACGGTTCCGAGCTTCTCCAGATCAAGCCGGGCCGGGGCCTTGTTGATGCCGTCCAGACCGAACAGCCGGATGGCTTCGTCCTCGGTGAAGATTTCCTGGTCGCCATGGCTCCAGCCAAGCCGCAGCAGGTAGGCTTTCATACCTTCGGGCAGGTAGCCGAGCTCGCGGTAGACCGTCGTCGACAGGGCGCCGTGGCGTTTTGAGAGTTTGCCGCCATCATTGCCGTGGATCATCGGCAGGTGGGAAAAATGGGGGACGGCCCAGCCCATCGCCTCGTAGATCGGGATCTGCCGGAACGTGTTGCGCAAGTGGTCGTCGCCGCGAATGACGTGGGTGACGTCCATGTCGTGATCATCGACCACGACCGCCAGCATGTAGGTCGGGGTATTGTCGGTCCGCAGCAGTACGAGGTCATCGATTTCGGACGAATGGACTTTCACGGTGCCCTGGACGCCGTCTTCGACGATGCGGTCTCCGCCATCCGGGGCGCGCAGGCGGACGACATAGGGCGCGTCTGCGGACGGGGGCGCCCCGCCATCGCGCCACGGAGAGCGGAACGGCGCCAGCAGTGCGCCCGCTTCGGCGAGCAGGACGGCTTTTTTGGCGTCGCCGAGGCCTTCCCGGCGCGCCGCTACGCGTTTCTCTTCGCCGAGGTCGCGCCGGGCCTGAAGCTCTTCGGCGCTGACATAGCAGCGGAACGCCGTGCCGCGCGCAACCATCTCATGGGCGACATCGGCATGCCGGCCCGCGCGTTCGGATTGCATGAGCGGCGGCTCGTCCGGTGTGAGGCCGAGCCAGTTCATCGCGTCGAGGATGGCTGCCGTCGCTTCCGGCGTGGAGCGCTCGTGGTCGGTGTCCTCAATGCGCAGCAGGAAACGACCGCCGTACCTTTTCGCGAAAAGGTAGTTGAAAAGCGCGGTGCGTGCCCCTCCAATGTGAAGCATCCCGGTGGGGGAAGGGGCAAATCGCGTAACGACGCGCATGATCAGGGCAATCTCCGGGGATTCGGCGGCACCGCCGCAGACGGGGTGCAGAAACACGAGGATGAACGAGAGTGCAAGGGGTGGGGCTGCCCGGACTGAGCGTGCTCAAGGGCGCTGGCGCACTCGTGAGTATCTATGCCCGTCCGTTGAAGCTCGCCTTTGCCATTTGCGCCGTTGCGGCTGTCTACTTTTCCCTCCCCTTCGAACCTCAATTTGAGAACGTGCTGGCGGGGGCTGGCGTCCTGTTCCTTGCATGGCTGCCGGCGCGGCGGTGGTGGACTTCCGAGGCGGCCTCTCGGACATCCTGCTGACGATGCAGACTGTCCCGGAGCCTGTTGTTTGTTTCCGCCGCTCAGCGGAGCACGCTCCAATCGCTGAACCAGACTGCATGGATGCAAGTTCCGACGTGCAGGTGACGTGGCGATGGCCCGACATCGCAGAGCAAGGCGGCGTCACGCTCTACGTCAAGGAAGGCGCGTTCCGCCAGGTTCGCTCACCGGTCTGCGGCCGGCGACCCTGGCATCCTTGCCCGTCCGATCTGAACGTCAGAGAAGAGTAACGACCTCAGGCCCGAACGCGATAGGCCCGAACGCGATCAGTCGTACTTGCGTACGAGCGACACCAGTCTGCCCTGAACTTCCACGCGATCGGGTCCGAAGATGCGCGTTTCGTAAGCCGGGTTGGCCGCCTCGAGGGCCACGGACGCGCCCTTGCGGCGAAGGCGTTTCAGGGTGGCTTCCTCGCTGTCGATCAGCGCCACGACGATGTCGCCGGTCTGCGCGCTGTTGGTGCGTTTGAGGATCACGATATCGCCGTTCAGGATGCCAGCCTGGATCATCGAATCGCCTTGTACCTCAAGAGCGAAATAATCGCCGCCATCGGCAAACTCGGCCGGGGCGGGGACGTGCCCATTATCCTGCTGGATGGCAGAAATCGGCGAGCCGGCCGCGATACGCCCGACGAGAGGGATCATGCCGGGCCGGTAGCTGTCGGACGTCTGGTTGGCAACAAGGGCCGGCTTGAAGTCCCGGCGTTGACGGCTGGCAGGCGATGGCGCCGCCGAGTCTGGCAGCTTGAGAACTTCCAGTGCGCGGGCCCGGTTGGCGAGGCGGCGGATGAAACCGCGCTCCTCAAGGGCCGTGATCAGGCGGTGGATGCCGGACTTCGAGGCGAGGTCGAGCGCTTCCTTCATTTCGTCAAACGAGGGCGACACGCCGGTTTCCCGGATGCGATCATTGATGAAGAGAAGCAGTTCTTTCTGCTTGCTGGTGAGCATGGCTGGGACCTTCCAGTGTGATTCTATGTTCACAACTGTTCTATGTGTGTTCCCTTTTCGGGTCAACCTGTTCCAAGCGCATTGTCGTTGAGTTCGGCCCGAAATTCCTTCAGGATGCCGTTCTAAGCAGGCGAGTGAAAGCCGACCGGTCCGGTCGCTTCATCAGGCTTTCGCCGATGAGAAAGCGCCGGATGCCAAATGTGCGGAGGCGCTGGATATGTCCCGGTTCGGATATTCCGCTCTCGGAGATACTCTGGCGGTCTGGAGGCAAGAGGGGGGCCAGACGCTCGCTGGTACCCAGATCGGTGACCATGCGTTTCAGGTCGCGGTTGTTGACGCCCACCAGCGGGGAGGGGAGGCGCAGCGCCCGCTCAAGCTCCGCCTCGTCGTGGGTTTCGAGCAGGACGTCCATGCTGAGATCGAACGCCGTCTGCGTGAGCTCGGCGGCCAAGGCGTCGTCTACGGCGCTCAGGATCACGAGGACGCAGTCGGCGCCGTGCGCGCGGGATTCAACGATCTGCAGCGGGTCGATCATGAAATCCTTGCGCAGCATGGGGAGCGAGACCGCCGCCCGGATTGCGGCAAAGTCATCCAGGTTTCCGCCGAAGCTGGGGCCGTCCGTCAGCACCGAGAGGCAGGCCGCGCCGCCTTTTTCGTAATCCCTTGCGACTTCGGCCGCGTCGGCGCCCATCAGGATTTCGCCGGCGCTGGGGGATTTGCGTTTGATCTCGCAGATCAGGGCGTTCTGGTCGTCGCGCACGATCGCCGTCATTGCCGCCGCGAAGCCGCGCGGCGCTGGCTGCGCCTTGGCATCGTTCTGGAGGCTTGAAAGCGAACGCGAGGCCTTCAGCGTACGGACTTCGCCGGCTTTGTATTCCAGGATATGGTCGAGCGCGGTGGTCATTAAGGTGGCTCGCCCTGGGAGGTGCGCCGCAGGGCTTCGAGCGCGGCGCTTGCCTTGCCGGAATCGATGGCCGCGGCGGCCATGGCGGCGCCGGTTTTCAGGTCGGCGGCGAGTGCCAGCACATGCAAACCGGCGGCGGCGTTGAGCACCACCAGGTCGCGGAAAGGTCCGGCATGGCCATCGAGCAGGTCGAGGATCGCCTGAGCGTTTCCGTGGACGTCGGTTCCCTCGATCATCGACAGCGGATGGGAAGGAAGCCCGGCATCGGCGGGCTGGACGATGAACTCCCGAGCACCCTCGGCCGTCACTTCGCAGACTTTGGTCGGCCCCGAGATGGAGATTTCGTCCACGCCGTCGATGCCGTGCACGACCCAGGATTTGGTGGTGCCGAGTTCACCGAGCGCCTCGGCCATCGGGCGCACCCAGTGCGGCGCATAGACGCCGAGCACCTGGTGCTGGGCGCCTGCGGGATTGGTCAAGGGCCCAAGCAGGTTGAAGATCGTCCGTATACCCAGTTTCTGCCGAATCGGTGCGACATGGCGCATGGCGCTGTGATGGATGCGCGCGAACATGAATCCGACGCCGGCGGTGTCGACGCAGGCGCGCAGAGTGTCTTCGTCGACTTCAAGATTGACGCCGAGCGCCTCCAGCACGTCGGCGGAGCCGGTCTTCGGCGGGACGGACCGGTTGCCATGCTTGGCGACGCGGCCGCCGGCTGCGGCGATGACGATGGCGCTGGCGGTGGAGGTGTTGAGGCTTTTCCAGGGGAGACCGCCGGTACCGCAGGTGTCCAGAAAGGTGCCGCTGACATCAACCTGACGGGCGTGCCGCCGCATGATGCGCGCCCCGGCGACGAGTTCGCTGGATGTCTCGCCGCGCACGGCCAGCCCCATCAGGAGCGCGCCCGTCTCCTCGGGGGAGGACTGGCCTGTCAGCAGGGCGTCAAAGGCAAGTTCGAGCAAGTCCACCTGCAGGGGTTCGCCCCGCGCGACGGCCTGCAGGCAAGCAGAGAGCGCGCCTTCGGTCATGCCGGAATCTGCGACAGGAAATTCTGGAGGAGAGCGTGCCCGTGCTCGGTCAGAATGCTCTCGGGATGGAACTGTACGCCGTAGATCGGACGGGTGCGGTGATGCAGTGCCATGATCTCGCCATCCTCCGTACACGCATCAGCGACCAGATCGACCGGTAGCGTTGAGGGCTGCACGGCGAGCGAGTGGTAGCGGACGACGGAGAATTCTCTCGGCAGGCCTTTAAACAGAACGCCGCCGGTATGGGAAATGCGGGAGAGTTTTCCGTGGCGGATTTCGCGCGCGCCGACGACATCGCCGCCGAAGGCCTGGCCGATGGCCTGGTGGCCGAGGCAGACGCCGAGGATAGGCAGAGAGTCCGGCGCTTTCCGGAGGAGTTCGAGGCAGATGCCGGCTTCGTTCGGCGTGCAAGGGCCGGGGGAGAGGAGGACGCCGTCCGGCTTCAGCGCGAGCGCTTGATCCGCCGAGAGTTCATCATTGCGGATGACATGCGTGCGGCTGCCGAGTTCCTCGAGGTAGTGGACGAGGTTCCAGGTGAAGCTGTCATAGTTGTCGATCACGAGGATCATTGGTCGAACTCGTAGGCTGCCGAGAGTTCCGCCGCCCGGCGGAGGGCGCCGGACTTGTGAACCGTCTCGTCATACTCGTACTGCGGAACGGAATCGAGCACGACGCCGCCGCCGGCCTGGATGTGCAGCTGGCCGCCCTTGATCACAGCCGTGCGCAGCGCGATGCAGGTATCGAGGTCGCCGTTCCAGCCGAAGTATCCGACCGCGCCGCCATAGATGCCGCGCCGCGAGGTTTCGACTTCGTTGATGATCTGCATCGCGCGGATTTTCGGGGCGCCCGAAACTGTGCCGGCGGGGAAGCCCGCCAGCAGCGCGTCAACGGCGTCGAGCCCCTCGCGCAGATCGCCTTCCACATGGCTGACGATATGCATCACGTGGCTGTAGCGCTCGACAACAAAGCGCTCGGTGACCGTGACGCTGCCATAGGCGGCCACGCGGCCGACATCGTTGCGGCCGAGATCGAGCAGCATGAGGTGTTCGGCGCGTTCCTTCGGATCGGCGAGCAGGTCCTCCGCGCGCCGGGAGTCTTCTTCGGGATCGCCGCTGCGCGGGCGAGTGCCGGCGATGGGGCGGATAGCGACCCGGCCATCGCGCACACGCACGAGTATTTCCGGGCTCGATCCTACGAGGCAGACGCTGCCGAGGTTCATGTGAAACATGAAGGCGGATGGGTTAAGACGGCGAAGCGCCCTGTAGAAGCTGATGGGCTTGCGGTTGAACGGCGTCGTGAATCGCTGGCTTGGTACGACCTGGAAGATGTCGCCGGCCTTGATGTAATCGCGGCAGGTTTCGACGATCTCGAAATAGCGTTCCTGGCTGGTGTCCGATTTTATCTCTACGGGTTTGGAAGCGCCGTCCTTGGGCGGAATGGAGGCGAGGCGTTCGAGGCGCAACTCCACCTCGTCCAGCAGTTCGTCCACGGACTCCCCGTCTTCCTCGCGCCCGACGAGCATGAGCTCCTGATACAGATGATCAAAGATGACGACGACACGCGGCACCAGCAGCAGGACTTCAGGTACGCCCAGCACATCCGGTTTGGTAATGGCGACCGGTTCGACATACTGGATCATGTCGTAGCCGAGATAGCCGAAGGCGCCCGACGCCATCGGAGGAATGCCCGCGGGGGCTTCGGCGCGGGCTGAATTGACGAAGCGGCGCAGGGCTTCGATCGGCGTGCCGGATTCTGTGGCCGAGTCGGAAAAATCCGCGGTGCCGCTCGTCTCAGCGACCCCGTTCTGGATGCGGAACCAGCGGCCCGGTTCGATGCCTATGAAGGAGTAGCGGCCGAGGCGTTCGCCGCCGGCAATAGATTCGAACAGGAAACTGCCGGGCAGTTCCGCACCGAGCTTGAGCATGGCGCCGACCGGTGTTTCGATGTCTCCGATCCGCCGGCGAATGACGAGCCGAGCGGTCATGGAGCGTCCGCGATGGTCCGCTTGTAGGCGTCAAGCGACGTCTGGTTGGTTCGCAGCTTCATCGATTTCGAGATCTCGGACTGCAGCGCCTGGATCAGATCCTGACCCAGCGCATTCGACGTTGCCGCGGCAAGTTCGTTGCCGACGCCCGCCATGGCGGACTCGCTCGGCGGTTCGATGCTGTCGACTTTCAGGATCACGTAGGTATTGGGTGCGCCGGTGGGCAGGCTGACCGGCTTGCCGAGCGGGTTGCCGAACATGGCTTGCTGGATCGGGCCGGGAATGCCCGCCTGGCTCGCGGACGAACGGGTGACCGGCTGAGGTAAGGTTTCGATCGGGGACTCTGCTTTCGCGGCCGCCTGCTCGAACGTTTCGGTGCCAGCGCCGATCCGGTCGATAATGCCGTTCACGGCCTCGAGCGAGGCACTGTTCTGCCGTTCGACGATCAGCACACTGCGCACCGCATCGGAGATGTCCTCGAAAGCCGGTGTCGACGGCGGGACGATCTCGCGCGTAGACGCCACGAAAATAGCATTTGCCGTGTCGAAGCGGCTTGTCAGTTCGCCCTGTTGCAGGCGGAAGGCCTGCGCCACGGCTTCCTGAGCTTCGTTCAGAAGTCCAAACCGCATACCCGATTCCGCTACGCCGGTGGCATCAACGGGCAAGAAACTGATGACCGGGATTTTCAGATTGGCGGCGACCTGCCCGAGATCATATCCAGCGGCCAGGCTTTCATCGAGCTGGTCCATCTTTTCGGTGAAGATAAGTTGTGCCCGTTCGCCGGCCAGTTCCTCGCGGATGACATCCGAGACTTCTTCGAGTGGTTTGACCGGGCCCGGCTGCACCGAGATCAGGCGCGCGACCATCCATTGGCCATTCACATCGCGCGGTCCGAACATCGCACCGCTCTGCTTGCCAGCGCCGAACATGGCGTCGCGCAGGGCGGCGTCAGAGACTTCCGAGGCGCGGCTGGTCTGCAGGACGTTGGAGACGGCGCCGCGAACGGCGTTGGGGTCTCCGCCGCCGGCCAGAACGCCAAAGGCTTCGCGAGCAGAATCCCGGTTGTCGAACAGCAGCACGGCATAGGTGCGCTGGTCGGGATCGGAGAAGCGTTCGGATTTCGTCGCTTCGTAAATCGTTGCGATTTCCTGATCGGTCACTTCGACTTCGCCCAGGAAATCTTCAGCCGACATCCGCAGCAGGTCGATCCCGCGCCGTTCAGGCTGTTTCAACTGTTCGAGGTTTGAGTCGTAATAGGCTTTCACCTCTTCCGGAGTTGGCTCGATCGGCGGTGCGCCCTTGAGGGCGTCAAGCAGGAACCAGGATACGTTCCGCAGCTCGCCGAAATACAGGATCTGAACATCGTTCAGGATTTTTGGCGCGTTGACAGCGGATGTCGCCGCAACCTGCATGGTCTGGATCGTCAGGTCGTCGGCCATCTGCTGTTCGAAGTCATCGAGCGTGAAGCCGAGCTGTTGCACCCGCTGGCGCAGGAGGGTCGCGTCAAGTTCGCCCGTCAGCGGGTTCTGGAAGGCTTCGATGGATTTAGTTTGCTCAAGGACGGCGTCCGTAGACGGCGCAAGTCCGAGCCCGGCGCCATAACCGAGCACCGTGATCCGGGCTGTTTCCGACTCGTATATCTGGTCAACAAGGCCGTCCTCGAGCGCTTCGGTCTTGGTGACCGGCTTCTCGGACGTTGCATTCATGTTGCGCAGGACGCTTTCGACCCGGCGGTCCAGATCTGTCGGGTCAAAGCCGCGCGAGCCAGCCTGGGCAATGTTGGCGCCAAGGCCGTTCCGGATCTGGTTGACGATCCCGTCGACACCCCAGAACGCCATCCCGACGACGATGATCATGACGACGATCTTGCCGAAGACGGAGTTCGTCAGCCGTTTCATCAAGGCAAGCATGGCGGAAGTCTCTTTGGAATGGGTTTGCCGGTTGGCTCACAGCTTGCTAGGCGACGGGCCGGTTACTTGCAAGATAGGGAACGCGGCATGAACCGTAAGCTGATCGCCGGGAACTGGAAGATGAACGGCCTGCGCGTCGACCTCCAGACAGTACGAGAAATTGCAACCGGTTTGGCGGCTTCGACGGCCGCTCCGGAGGCGCTTTTGTGCGTTCCGGCGACACTTTTGGCGGAAGCTGCCCGGCAAGCCTCCGGCACGGCGCTGTGCATTGGCGGTCAGACCTGCCATTCTCAGGAGAAAGGCGCGTATACAGGTGATGTGTCGGCCCCGATGCTCAAGGAAGCGGGCGCCGGGTTCGTGATCACCGGGCATTCGGAACGGCGCACCGGACATGGCGAGACGGACGAAATTGTCGCAGCGCAGGCCCGCGCCGCGGTTAACGCCGGTCTCACGCCCATCATCTGCGTCGGCGAAACCCTCGACGAGCGGTCATCGGGAGCTACCCTGAAGGTCATCGAAGGGCAGCTGACCGGCTCGCTCGACGGGCTGGAACCGAACAGTTTCGTTCTCGCTTATGAGCCGCTCTGGGCAATCGGGACCGGCAAAGTGGCGACTCCCGCCCAGATCGCGGAAGTTCATGCCTTTATCCGGCAGTTCCTTGAGCAGCGCTTTGGCAAGCCCGGCCAGACCGTCAAAATCCTGTACGGCGGCAGCCTGAACCCCGGAAATGCAGCCGAAATCCTGCCGATCTCGAACGTCGATGGAGGCCTGATCGGCGGCGCGAGCTTGAAGGCGGGGGACTTTCTCGCCATCTACAATGCGGCGGCCGCACTGACAGTGTGAACCGTCCGGCTTGGCGAATGCCCATAAGCGGGATAAGCGAGCGCGAAATTCCCAATCAGCCGGGCCCCGATCCATGCAGAACGTCATTCTCGTTATCCATATCCTCGCCTGTCTGGCACTGATCGGGCTTGTCCTGGTCCAGAAATCGGAAGGCGGCGGCCTTGGAATCGGGGGCGGCGGGGCCAATTCGCTGATGTCCGGACGCGGCGCGGCAGGCGCCATTGTGCGCACGACGATCATCATTGGCGGCATTTTCTTTGTCACCAGCCTCGCCCTGACGTCGATTGCCAACCGGTCGAACGGCAATCCGTCGGGCATCGAAAGAGCGTTGGAAGAGTCGTCCCCGGCCCTCAATCCCGAAGAGCCCGCGGACCTGTTCGACCCTACGGTGCCGCTCTTGGGGAACGAAACCGTGCCTGAAACGGCGCCTGGCACCTCGGTCGTGGTGGATCCGCCGGTGACCGTTGTGGACCCGACCGCCATCGAAGTCCTGCCACCGGCAGAGCCTGTGCCAGAGCCGGAAACCGCGCCAGCCGAGACCAATCCCCAGTAATTTTGGCTGAGGTTCGTATTCGCGGCAGCCGCGCCCGCGAATCGTTGCAAGAATGTGATCCCATGATCCGCTATATTTTCATTACGGGCGGCGTGGTGTCTTCCCTCGGCAAAGGCATCGCCTCCGCAGCGCTGGGCGCCCTGTTGCAGTCGCGCGGCTACGGCGTGCGTCTGCGCAAGCTTGACCCCTACCTCAACGTTGACCCGGGAACGATGAGCCCGCGTCAGCACGGCGAAGTCTACGTCACCGATGACGGCGCCGAGACCGATCTGGATCTCGGCCACTATGAGCGCTTCACGGGCGTATCCGCCCGCCAGTCCGACAACATCACGACCGGGCGCATCTACAGCCGCATCATCGAGAAAGAGCGCCGCGGCGACTATCTCGGCGCGACGATCCAGGTCATTCCGCACGTTACCAACGAGATCAAGGATTTCGTCCTGTCCGATCCCGGGCCGGGCGTTGATTTCGTTCTGTGCGAAATCGGCGGCACGGTCGGCGATATCGAGGGCCTGCCCTTCTTCGAGGCCATTCGTCAGCTCGGCCAAGAGCTTGGCCCGGAGCGGACCTGCTTCATCCACCTGACGCTGCTGCCTTACATTCCGGCCGCCGGCGAGATGAAGACCAAACCGACTCAGCACTCCGTCAAGGAACTACGCTCGATCGGCATCCAGCCACAGATCCTGTTGTGCCGTTGCGACCGTCCGATTCCCGAGAACGAGAAGGGCAAGATCGCGAGCTTCTGCAACGTTCGCCCCTCCAGCGTCATCGAGGCGCGCGACGTCCGGCACATCTATGACGTGCCGGCGGCCTACCACGCCGAAGGTCTCGACAAGGAAGTGATCCGCCACTTCGCGATCACCGATGCGCCGGAGCCTGACCTGTCGGGTTGGCAGCGCATTGCGCAGACTATCCACAATCCGGACGGCGAAGTCTGCGTGGCGCTTGTCGGCAAATACACCGACGTTCCGGATGCGTACAAATCAGTCGCCGAGGCACTGAGCCATGGCGGGGTCGCCAACAACGTCAAGGTCACCGTCAGGCTGATCAACTCCGAAGAGTTCGATGACGACGCGCGCCCCCTCGATATTCTCGAAGGGGTTCACGGCATCATCCTGCCAGGCGGCTTCGGCGAACGCGGCGCCCACGGCAAGATCCGCGCCTCGAGGTTCGCGCGCGAACGCAAGGTGCCGTGTTTCGGAATTTGCTACGGCATGCAGATGTCGGTGATCGAAGTCGCCCGCAATCTTGCGGGCCTGCAGGATGCCAACACGACCGAGAACGACCGCCGCACCAAGAACCCGCTCGTCGGGCTCATGGAAGAGTGGACGAAGGGCAACGAGAAGGTCACCCGCGACGAGAATACGGACAAGGGCGGCACGATGCGCCTCGGCGCCTATCCGGCGCGCCTCAAGGCCGGCAGCCGGGTGG
>LNFM01001918.1_pt1 | contig 47005 bp, 50 predicted proteins | sample 596031 | NCBI WGS metagenome assembly LNFM01 (sample SAMN04254537, study PRJNA301005) | activated carbon metagenome | isolation source: dual media filters at the Ann Arbor, Michigan drinking water treatment plant | place: USA: Ann Arbor
AGCGGCGCCGGGTTTACTTGAAGACGCTCCGGCAGTGGGCAAAGCCGGGGTCGAAAGTTGAGACGTTGCAACGGGGAGGTGCAGCGTCTTGCACCTTTAACCTCAACGCGCACAAAAGGTTGCCGACGCCGATGAGATTCTTTGCTGGTCGCTATGCTCACGGTGAATTCTGTGACGCGACGACAAAGCTCCATTCCCCTTCATCAGCGCACCATATCGCCAAGGAGGTCGCCTATTGCCCTGCATCGTTCCATGAGCTTATTAATGATGAGCTCCATGTCCCGGCACACGGGCAGCCCTACTACGCCGCCAGGGTCGCAAACGCTATATCCCTGACTAGGAACCCTCTTACGTGAGCGTCTTTGGCGAGCAGTGGCATAGGCGATCCACACACAGACTAACGCAGGTGAGAAGATCCGCTGGCCCCATTGCGTCAAAGGGCACGTCTAGCCGCATTGAGCCCAACGCGGAGCGTATCCTCGTCGCCGTCCTGACGGAGCTGCAGATCAACGAAGCACGTATCGGCGACCGCGGCCATGGCACCATCAACACAACGAAGGATCCGGGTCGTCGATCAGCCTCATCCAACTCATAGGGTTACCGGCTTGGGGGACAACTTCAAGAAGTGCGATTGTCCTGCGCTACTTCGCCTCGCCGATCTCCTATATCTCTCTGAGGAGACGGGCGCTTGAATATGGCGATATTATTGAGAGTGATCGCGACAAGTTCCCACCCCTCTTTTCCAGCAGCGTTCAGGGCGTCAACGAGGTTTGCACGCTTTGGCAGATCGCTCAGATCAAGCGTCAAATAATCCCATGAATTCATGCGAGCGCTTTCAGTCTAATCGCGCGGCTCACACGAGCTCCAAGCGCCATCGAATTCATCATCTCTAGACGATGCTGCAACGTTGGAAGTGTTGCTAAAAATTTCTTCCGGGCCACAAAATGTAAACGAGCACCTCTGTCGACAATCTAACAGCGCCTTCTGAAGGTGCGCTGCTGGCGATACTTCGCATCCGCTAAAGGCGGCGCCGTCAGTCGGCGCCACAAGCAACGCCAGTCGCTCCATCTAGCACGTGGGCGACCAATTGGATCTCCCCCGCAAGGGGGAGGCATGTCATGATTGCCGAGGCGTCACGCTCGTGGGCCGCTGGCGAACGCATTGCAAAATGGCAGACGCAAGCCAACCGCTTGCAGGATCTCGCAGGTGTGCCTACTCGATTTCATCACCGAATTCGACGAGAGCGCCTGTGAACCATCGGATCGGGTTTCGGATTGAGCTTGTGGAGCTCAGCCACGCACGTCCTCAGCATGGCCGACGCGTCGATAAGCGAGCCGACCCGGTAGTTTGATGTGCGTGTCGGTGATCTGCGCAATAAGCACCACGACGCCTCCGGCATGACCATCAAAGAGAGATTGTCCACGCATAGGCCGACCTGATCTGAATTCCGCGCGGCAGCATCCCGCACGAGCCGCCTCGTCGCCCAACGTAGGTCCAGGCGTGTCCTGTCGCCCCGGAAGATGGTCGCATCAATCCTGCCGCGCAAGTGAGGCGACTGTCTTGCTCCTTGCCATTACCTCGACAGGAGTCGATAGCAAACCGCAGCACCACGCGTGGGCGACGTCGCCGTTTTGCATCTCGGCATGTTAGATTGCGAGTGTCGGGAAGGGGTTAGGTCAAACGCGTACCGATACGTTGTTGCCGCAGCCAGAAACCGGGAAAATCAGCTGCGTCCACCATCTCCCTTGTGCCCGGTTGTCACCCGACACTCCCTTCTCCAACACTCGTTGGTGTTGCCAGTTCCGAAAGAGGCCTTGCATGGCACACGGTCGAGGAGAGCTGCTGTGAGGATGAAAGGCCTGGTACCGCAATTGGCGACACTTCAAGCCATGTCAGATTGTTGGTGCTCATCCAGGGGCGGCTTCGGTTCCCGCAGTTTGAAGTAGATGATGCCGGAGAGTAAGGCCACTGCACGACGAACTCTTACATGAACGCAATCAGGCTTTCGTGGTGCGGCGGCGCTTCGCTGATGCCGAGGGACGTCTGGCTTGTCGAGATGCCTTAAGCTCGATCCAAACAGGCGCGTGATCGCTCGATCCAACCTCGCCTCGCGTCGCACGATCGACACCAGCAGATCGCAACTGCGATGCTAGGCCCGGGCTCAGCAAGAGATGATCCAGCCGGAGGCCGGCATCGCGTTCCCATCGACGACGCATGTAGTGCCAAAAGGTGTAGACGCGCGCATCGCCGTAGATCACGCGTAGAGCGTCGGCCCATCCCTGATCGATAAGTCGCGCATAAGCGAGGCGGCTCTTCGGATGCACCAGCGCATCTTTGTCCCATGAGGTCGTGGGATAGATATCGATCGTTGTCGGCGCCACATTGAAGTCACCGGCCAGAACGGTGGGAACACCCTCCTTCAGAAGTGATTTAGCGTGCGTCGACAGGCGCTTGAACCAGTCGAGCTTGTAATCGAATTTTGGCCCGGGTTGCGGATTTCCATTTGGCAAATAGATAGAGCTCAGGATCACGCCGTTTACCGCCGCCTCGATGTATCGCGCCTGCTTATCCGCGACATCACCAGGGAGGGCCGTTCGCGTGACGATCGGTTCAGTCCTCCTCGCCAAGATTGCGACGCCGTTCCAGGTGCGCTGTCCCTTCCATACAGCGTGGTAGCCAGCCCTCCGAATGGCATCGACGGGGAATTGCTCGTCAGTGCATTTGAGCTCCTGCAGGCAGACAGCATCGGGCTCGGCCTCCTTCAGCCATCGCAGAAGGTTCGGCAAGCGGTGGTTGATGTTGTTGATGTTGAACGTTGCGATCTTCATCTCGTCCACCAAACCATCTTACCGGAGTGAGGTGACTTGCCACACGAAAGCGGCGGCTTGGGAATCAAACCCTTCTGATTTGTAAAAATCGCGCAAAATAAGTTTCCGCTATCACGGGGAACCTCGGACTCGTGCAGTCGTTCTGCGCGCATCAATCAGCTTGCGAGGGCTAAACCGATGGTAAAAACTTTGGCTCAGGGATTAAAGCTTCAATACAGGCCCGTCGAGGTGCTTCCACCAGCACTGCGATTAGCGCTTCAAGCGCTCACCGAGCGGGAGAAGGCGCTGGCGCCGCAGGCGCCAGTATCGACAGCCGTCAAAGGCACGTCATCCCCGGCAGCAACGTCGGTTTGATCGTTCGGTGAGTGTTCGAGTGATCGGCCGAGCGCTCCGAAGTCTTAAGCCAGCTGATAGCTCGCTCGGCGAGATCACGCATCTCCGCCTCGTCAGACGTCGGAATCAGGTCTGTGCGACTAACATTTGTTAGTACAGTCTGCGTTTGCAGATTGGAAACGCGTTGCCGTCAAGTGCTGCACGGTTTCACGCGCCGGACTGCGCCACCGCCTGCGCGCGCAGATATCGACAGACACACTGCTAGCTGCCGACTTCACATGCGGTGACCTCAAATGGACAATCAACGTTGGGATGAAGCGGGACCTCATGGCGTAGAGATGCTTGTCCCCGTGCTTTGCTCGCTGGGTGATGTAGAAGCGATGCGGCACCACGAGGAAAAGCCGGTCCTTCGCCCGCGTCATGGCGACATAGAGCAGCCGGCGTTGCACCCAATTCCGGATACTTACTCAATGGCCATTGGTCTGCCCCCTGTCGGCGAAACTGCCAGGACGTATTCCGTAAGGGCGCTCTCGATCTGAGACGCAATCGGGAATCAGGCGATAGCTGCGGCCAAACTCCTAAGGCCTATCCGATGAAAGTGGACGGCAGATATTCGGTGATCAGCATTCCCTCTCTGTGCGATTCCTAGAGCTTTCAGCGTTCCGCCATTGAAATGCCTTGGCAATTTCTTATGTGAACGTACGTACTCTGCAGGTCCAAGGGTGAAGTTTGCGCTGCTCTCTACCAGCTAGCGCACTCACACGGCCGCGAAGAGGGTGCTTCCTGGACGTGTGAGGTTTCTATGTCGCTTGTGTTGCGAGAGGGCGTGCAACGCCTCGAGGTCACGACGCGCGTGACGCTCGGTGTTCTGGCTTTGGCCAGTGGAGTCTACACCTACCTCGGCGTCCGCGATCTGCTCAACGGCAACGCCACTGTCGTTGTTTTCGCCGCCGTCATCTACGCCGTCGCGGTGTCTGTCGGGATCTACGCATTTTGGACCTACCTGATGCGCTTCCTGCCGCACGTGCGGGACGGCTGGAGCCGCGGGCTTCTATTTGCTTGTATGGCCCTCGGGTCCCTCATGATCGTCGCGATGTCGGCCTGGCTCAATGCCTCAGCCCTTGCTGGCGCTGCAGCAATACAGCAGCATTTATCGGTCACTGTTCAATCTTACACGCGAGATCTCGACCAAGCGCACAACAACGCGCTCGCAGCGCAGGGCTTGTTGCCCGATATCCAGATGGCGAGCACGCGGTTCGCCAAACTTGCAGATGCAGAACGCGGCGGTTCGCTAACTGGAACGTCGGGGTCGGGGACAGTTGTCCAGCTCCTGACTCAAATGTCCGCGCAGCTCGACAACCTCGCCAAGGAAGTTGGTCAATCCGGAGAGAAAGTGAAAGCCCTTTACGAGCAGGGCGGCAAACATATAGAGCGGATGCGTACGCTCATTTCCGATCGCGGGCCGATCAACGAACGCAGCGACAATTTTGCGCGTGAGACTATGTCGCTCATGGGCGTCATAGCTTCCTTGCAGCAGACGTCCGTTGCTCCGGCGGTCAAGCGCGCCGCAGACGGCCTCGTCTCCGGATTCATTGCGCCAGCGGCAGGTGGGCGCGGAGACCTGGCAGAACGGCAGACGAGCGTCGTCGGCAAAGTCGAGCAGGCCGTCGCGGCTCAGGCCAAAGCTCTTTCCGACACCGCGGACAAGATTTTGGCGCGCCCCGCGATCGAGCCCCAACGCTTTCAATCTCTGTCAACGGCCGAGGCGGTCCTTCGCTACGCTGGCGACTTCATTCCGAGCTGGGCGGGAGCCATCTCCATTGATCTGATGCCGGCCGTCCTCGTATTCATACTCTGTGTCGTCCATGCGAATGTTCGCCGCGAGGCCGAACCTGCCGAGACGGATACCATGTCTGCCGCGCAGCTGCTCGCCGCTTTGCGCATTGCCCGCGAAGTTGAGTCCGCGTCGCACGGAGTTTCGGCCGTCGGTACGGTGCCACCAGCTCCCGCCGCTTTGCTGAGCGAGGAGAACGTCACGCCGATTTCAGGTGTCCGCACGGCTAAGAAGGATTGAGATGGAATGCCTTTCGTGAGCACTTGGAAGGAAGCCATCGAACGCAGACTAAGCGAACTCTCCGATGATGCTCTCCTGCGATGGCTATTGCGCGGCATGATTGCTGCCAGCGTGGTCGTCGTGGCCCTCGACTACGAGGAGATGCGCCATCGGCTCGCGGAGCGAGCCCTGCAGGTCGGAGTGCCAGTCGTGCAGCCTGCTCCGGAGCATGTCCTTCCCCAAGATGGAACTCCGACACCACTGACCAAGGTGCCAAACGCTCGCCTTCGAGAAAGGATGACCTTCGAGCTAGCGAGCAATGGCCGACTTCTGGCGACCGGCGCGATCACGCCCGGGAGTGCGAATGCCTTCGCAGAGGAAATCGACAAGCGCGGATCGTACGTGAAAACGGTCGTGCTCGAGTCGCCCGGCGGCTCCGTGCATGATGCATTGGCAATGGGCCGGCTCATTCGCAAGAAAGGGTTCTCTACCGAAGTCGAGGCAGGCAAGTATTGCGCTTCCTCCTGTCCACTGGTGTTCGCTGGAGGTGTCGAGCGGCGCGCCGGCAAGGGTGCCGCCATTGGGGTTCACCAAATCTCGACCATGGGCGAAGCCCAGTCCGACGAGATGGCTGCAGCCCAGCGCGTATCTGCGATGTGCCAGAAGCATCTACAGAACATGGGGGTGGATCTCGGCGTCTGGGTCCATGCCATGGAAACACCGAAGACCTCGTTGTACTACTTCAAACCCGCCGAGCTGAAGACCCTCAAGCTGGTCACAACGACGGCCTCGTAAAGCGCGCCCACAGCACATCCGCAGACTTCCGCGCAGGAATGAGCGTCGCATTCTCGCGAGGCTGTCGACCATCAATTCGAGCTGGATATTGCCCCACTGGAGGCAGTGATCAGAACGCCAGCGTCAACTGCTCGCCAATGTAGGCGCGGTGAGGCATGCGCCCGAGCCACGGGGAGCGTTCATGTTGCTGAGCCAAAGTTAGCCGCGACGCGATCCGCGGATCGACGTTGAACAAATCGCGGACAAGTACCGGACAATTGCATTCCTGGCTTCGATGGAGCAGCACGATGTGATCCGGCAGCCGGCGGGCGTGGTCGAGGAGTTTGCGAATGGCGGCTAATGCCTGACGGTTTGACAGATGGCCATGGCTGCCAGTGATGCGACGCTTGAGGAAATAGGGTCGGGAGCTGTCGGCCTGCATCTTGGAATCGTAGTTGGCTTCGAGCGCGATGCAATCAAGATCGCGGAAGTGATCGAAGAAGCTGAGCGGGACGTGACCAAGATCGGTGGCGTAGCCAATGCGGTAGCCAAAGCCGTCGACTACGAAGCCATGGGAACCAAGCCGGTCATGCGCGAAGTGGATTGGGTTGCATCCAAGACCGTCGATCGGAGAGAAAGCTTTGCCGGTGAATGGTCGTATGAGCGGCGCCAGCTCGGGCGAGCACTGCGCCAGGGCATCGGATTTATTGGCGTGACAATAGATCGGGATGTTGAGGCCGCGGAGTGTCGCACCCCAACTCGGCGAATAGTGGTCGCCGTCGAGGTGCGTGAGGCAAAGGGCACAGATATCAGTCGGGCAGACACCGGTGCCCTCGAGACGCTTTGCGAGCGTGCGAGGGCCGATTCCGGCGTCAATAAGAAGGATACCGGCCGGCGACCGAATGATCGCAGCATTTCCGGCCGAGCCGCTGGCGAGGATGCAGAGTTCGAGAGACATCGGCCTTGCTTGTGAAAGTCGAGCGCGTGTGTCTCCAGGCCACGTCAATGCGGCAAGATCTAGGTGTGAGGCTACTGACCCGGCCCATTCGCCGGTTATGTGGCACGTCCAACAATCCCTTCTTGCACGCATACTAGGAAACCTGAATTGGAAGCGTGTGATGGTCCACAACTTCAATGAGGGTGAAGAGCTGCCGAACGGGAATACGAAGCAGTGGACCATCAGACCAAATGACTGTCAGCCCATAGCTATCGCCGTCATCTTTGGGCTATGGCAGACGGGTCGGAGACACTCGATACGTTCGTGCCGGTGACGACGCCGGCTAACACGCCGATCGTACCTATCACCGACCGGGTGACCGCCATTCTTAAGCCCGAGGACTGGCCGCTGTGGCTGGGTGAGCCAGATGCGCCGCTCGCCGACGTGAAGGCGTTGCTCCAGACCTTCGAAGAGCGTGGCGACTGGACGATAAAGCCCCAGCCCACGAACGAGCGCCCGTCCAAAGCTATGCCGGAAGTTCGGCCTAGCCTCTTCTGGTGGTACCAAGAGAACTATTCGTCCGCGGTGGCGCGCTATGGCGCTCCCGCACTCGGCCTCCCCTTTCTGTCAAGAAGCTCGGTGCGGGAGAGCCGGGCGAGACCCAATTCGATGAGGCGCACGAACATCTCGCTAGCCTCGTCCGCCATATCGCATTGATGGTTGTTGTTTAGGAGCACGTCGATGATCGCCTGCTTGAGCTGACGACGTATTGTCGGATCGAACGCGTAGTCGTCCATTTTCGGAACTCGGTGGATTCGAAGCTGCCCAAGATTTGTTGCACGAGACGTTACCCACTTCTCGCGTATCCAGTTCCATAGGAGCTACTGCCAACGGTCTTGCATTCCGCCTGACGGACGGATGTGCTCCCCCGTAGAAGCGCGTCCGCCGACCGCGCTTGCCGCCGAGAGTGGGATGGTGCCCGCGCGGATGTCTCGATGTTCGGCGAGCCAAGCGGGACTCGCCTTCTTAAACGATAAGTAACTGGGAGCTATGCAGGGCGTGGCCCCGCCAAACTTCTGGCCGGGCACTCGACGGAGGGCACCTCTCGTCGAGGCTGACGGCCGCGCAATATCTCGGATTCGCTGCTTTATGAATTGCGCAGTCGTCTCTGGGCGCCCTCGCCTGAGGGATCGCCGCTTCTGCCTACTGTCCAGGCTGCTCCTTGCGTCCGCCCGTACTGCCCGAGAAGCGCGAAGGATACTTTCGCCGAAGTGCCCTAACAGCAGCGTCGCGGATTTGCTCGGCATCCTGCGAGTCATCCCGCGTCAACGACATCACGGAATGCGCCAAAATCTGGCGTACGGCTTCGCGCTCGGCCTGCGTGAAGATGTGAGAGACGTTCGCCCAGGCCTCGTCGAAGGCGCGCACCGCGACCTTAAGCACTTCCGGCCCGAACGCTGCCCCCTCGATAATAAGCCGCGCCGTCATGCAGCACGCCCCCCTCTCACACACGCCAAACACGCGATGATAATTCGCGGTATCAGCGACAGTTACAAGACGCCCGATCGTTTAGACGCAGAATTATTCGCGATTAACAAATGTTAGTCCCGGAAACAAAAGAACACCCGGCGCGCCGAGGGAAGCGCAGCCGGGCGTCGCAGCACCGCCTCGAGCGGCTCCGTCGCATTGACCGCCCGCGAATAGATGCCGAGGCACGTGCCCTTTAAGGGGAAGCGGGCAAGTCAGTTGAGCTTTTGAAAGACAAGGCGACTGCAAAGATTGCCGAGGCAATGTCCAGCAGACTTAGCCCCAGACAACTAACCCTTAGGCGGTGCGTGTCGCATGGATCCCCTGGTTGTTACTGTCTCGCATTCACTCAGCAAGTCGTTCGGCGCCTTCAGCCTGCGCTTGGTCGGGCTGTTCAAATGTTCCCTGTCCTAAGTGTTGAACACGAGCAATGGTTGGACGACCGCATGGATTTTCGAGTTCGTGCATCGGCCAAGCCGTCACGGGTAAGGTCCTCGTGGGCAACAAGCAGCATCGAGGTCACGCTGCCCTGGTTGCTGGCTAAGCTCGCCGATGTCGTTCGAGACGCGATCCAGCGTAGAGCGCAGGTGCTCCTTGATGGCGGCTTCAAGCACGAACTCCCGTATGGACGCATCACGTTCGCCTTCCAGAAGTCGCGCAGTTTCATCAAATTTCGCGCGTGCGTCGTAATGGATCTCGCTTAGGAGTGGTCCGACCAACAAATGTTAATGCGGTTGACCACGCATCAAGCTCGTAGTGGGGATCAGCGATTCCGCGAACTTCATCGCTTTTGCGTGTCTTCGCCTCGGCCTCAAAGAACCGCAGTCGTGCTTTGACACGTTATTCTTTCGGCTGTCGGCGAAGGGAGACTACTTCTTGAGCTTCGGTAAAAGAACCTATCAAGGTCAGCCATTTCTCAATCGGCGGCGGTCGCCGCGCCGCAAGTGCGATGTGGAAGCTGAGATCCTATCCCCCGGTCTGCCGCCTCGATCGTGCCGCGTCGTAGATATCTCGGACAGCGGCGCCCGGTTGGAGCTCGGCTCCGGCTTTGGCATCGCCGACGTCTTCGAATTGAGTGCCTTCGGCAGCATCTATCCCGCGCGCATTGTCCGTCGCGGCCCGCGCACGCTTTACATCGAGTTTACATAGTCGTTGCAATAGCCGACCCGTGCAGAAGGTGGCCCTATGATGAAATCCAAATTTACCTCGGTGGCCTCTCTGGCGCTGGCTCTGGAGGCCGCGGCGGCGGCGGCTCCATCGGTCTCCCGGGCGTAGGGTCACGGATAGGCTCTGGTATTGGCTCGGGAGGCTTATCGATCGGCGGCGTCGGCTCTCGCGGCCGACCGGCATCGCTTACGACACTGTTTGACAACACCAACATGACTCGCATGGCCTCTAAGCGCGTAAACTCGGCCGAAGTTCCAGCGCATCAGCTGGTCAGGTATGAGATCCGGAAATTCTAATCCTGCTGCTGAGTCTTCGTGGCAGTCGACTGAAGATCATTAGCCATGAGCACCCTTGGAACTAACACGCCGAAGCGCCGCTCATCATGCTCATGCCTCTACCGTGCCCGGAAATCGCTTGGCGCTAGGCTCTACAGGGTTAGTCCCCTTTCCATCGTACCCGGCGAGGTCTTATCGTCTCGTCCGACGCGCAAGTAGGTTTCCAGACTCGGTCATCGGGCACGAGCGATGTTACCAGCCCCCTCGTTGGGCACCGCCAGTTCGTTCGTGTGCTTTCACGTGGGATCATTCTCGGCATGGTACAAACGCCGCTGATGTGTCAGCGGTCGTGGGCGCGACAGCCATACCTTTGCCTCGGGCGAGGACGTTGAGGGGAATAGGCCGGCATGGCGAAGCGAACAATACGAAAGGGTACGCGTTACCGTGCAACGATTGTGCTCGGGTTTCTTGAGCAAATCGCCAGCAACGAATTGATAGCCAGCCGGTTCACAGAACTAGGCTTCACCAACGTAACCGTCGCAGGTCGCGGGGCAAATCGAGTGGTCGAGGCGCTCTGGGCCCTGCCCGATGCTGAGGGTGAAGTGCCTGCTCAGGTCATCGACTTGGTGGAGATCTAATCACCGTGAGGCTTGAAAGGCGCACGGCGTTGGCCCCCGGCTGGCCAGTCCGCGGTCGTGAAGTCGTCGAGGCAATGCCAAGCCCAACCGCGTGCTATCTAAACTCTGCCCCGTGACCTGTCTTGCTGCTCGCCGTTTGCAGCGACTTTTGCGATCCTGCCTCAAGTGCACCAGTGTTGCGATTGGAAATCTGCTCATATCGCTGCCATCGACAGTTGGCGCTCGCCCTTGCATCGCCTTAACGAAGGCCAGCGATGTTTTGCGGGAGCTTGTCGAGAACGATCACCGCCGTGCCTGTGTTCACGCGCGAGGCCAAATCGACCACATGGCCGTTCGTCATTCGAAAGCAGCCGGAGGATGAGGCGCGTCCGATGGTGCTCTCGTTGTCAGTGCCGTGAATGCGATAGAGAGTGTTTCCAAGATAAAGGGCTTTTGCGCCAAGCGGGTTGCGGACGCCGCCGGTCATCTTCTCAGGGAGGCGCGGATCCCGCTCGCGCATTTCCGCCGGCGGGTGCCAGTCCGGCCAGCTTGCGATTCGGCTGATTTTTTCTGTCCCTGTCCATGCGAAGCCCTCGCGGCCAACTGAGACCGGATAGACCAGCGCTTCTTCGGGCGATTTCACCAGATAGAGGCGTCGCTCCGACGTATCGATGACAATCGTGCCAACGGCATATGAGCTGCTAAAGGCTACGCGTTCCGGCAAGGCAGGAGAGACTGATGGTCGAGGTCCTCCGTCGAGGAATACCGGTGGCGCACTTAGATTCATCGCCGCTGGTCGCTCGATAGCCTCCCGCTCGTGCGGTGCGGGCCTTTCATAAGCTGGCGGCGCGTAGCCGGGCCGGTTCCACGGCATCCAGTCCATGCGATCCTGAGCCGATGCGGATTGAGCGAGCCCTGTGAGCGCCATAACGCCAAGCAACTTCCGGAGCATGATTTCCCCTCAGAATGAACATCCACCCTCTCAAACTCTCGTTGGCGGGAGGGGTTGCGTTGGAAGTTCACAAGATGCTCTCATCCAGAGCGGCAAAGGCGAATTCCCGCGTCAGGGGTTATATTTGCGGTCATTGCGGGCGATAATCGCATCCCGCACGACATGGACGCCGCACAGGTCTACAGATTGTGGAAACCTTCGATGGCTGAGTAGCCTGATGGCGCTAAATGTGGCTCTTATCGACTTTTCTGGTTACGAACATACCCAGGCGCATTTGGTGCCAATGAGTCGATGTAGGAAAGAAGTGCGTTCGTATCTGGTATGGTCAATGAGAACATCGGCATTTCATCGTGGCCGGCAATCACACCGCGGTCTCGGGCCTCGAGCAGCATGGGAATCGGGAAGCGCGTGTACAATTGCCTGAACGGGATAACGATCGCATGAGGCGGGATATCGTCGTGCGATATGGCATGGCAATGCGAGCATTTCTCGGCCGCTATGGCGTAACCTCTGCTTAGTTCATTTTTTTCCGCACCAGCAGGAGGTGCTATGAGGTTGAGGATCGTCGCGACATACGCCGCCCTGGCCAGCCATGAGTGGTCCCACATCTACGTGGTGTGCCTTACATCCGGGGATTGAGTTCAGCTACGCTGCCTCAGCCTCCTTCTCTTAGTAACACAGCTCGCATTTGCAAAGGTGTTGCATCTGCTATTGTAAAGGTGTTGCATTGCTGTTGTTTTGACACACCTCAAAGCGCCTGTCTGAGATGACATTCATGTCCTACGTGGGAGTGGTGGCATAGGGGACATTGCGCGTCCTCGGTCCGCGTTAGATGGCGTGCTGCCACTCCTCCCCCTCATTTCTCTAGGCTCCTGACATAAGCAAGCCACGCTAACAACGTCGGCCTCCGAGACAAGCTTTGCGTATTGCCGCTTTGCTCCCACGAACGGGGGATGTCATACTCTCAGCTCTGCGATATCTTCATCCTGTGGTTTGAACTTCTCGGTGCTGTCCTTCAAGCCGGCCACACGAGGGGGCTGCCCGGCTTCGATAGTCGGGGTTCGACCCTCTTCGGAAAGGTCGCGCGGGGGAGCGCGACCTTTCCATCTTTCGTAAGATGTCGGGCGCAAATCCGCGGTCGATGAGAGCTCGAACCTGCATCAGCCATCTGCAGCCGCTGCGGCTCCGCGTCGTATCAAAAATGATCGCCGAGGATCCCAGGCACAAGACGCAGGGATCTTGCGTTGGCCTAGGTCGGAAACCGCCTATCCATTGTGAGCTGAGAATCGTCTTAGCCGTCGCTCGATCGGGTGTCCCAAGCACGGTTCCATGATGCCTGATTGGCTCGCTTCTTGGGCGGCAGAATAACGCTGTCGATGACCTGAACCACGCCATTGGACGCAATATGTCCGACCAAAACGTGGGGAGTGGAGGGGCCTCTACGCACGTGCCTTTAAAGGAGAGGCATATTCGATGACGCCGCGGCCGAGGCGAAGATCAATTCGGGGATAACTGGCTGGTGGAAGTCGGCCGCCGCGGCAACGAGGCGCATTCGCGAAGGATCTCGTCGTCGATCCTGCTGTGCACCAGCTCCTCGATTTGTTCCTTCGGGAGCAGCGACCCGACTATGCGCCCGCGTTCGTCGAGTAGCCGATACCCGATCGGCTGCTGCTCAACCTTCAGACCCACCTGTCGAGCCATGAACTGAATTTCTTCGATCGTCACGAATGCCTCCCCAGTTGCTTTTAGATGAGCGCAGCAGGAAAGCGGCAATATTCGGTGAAGGTGGCTGATACGATTTTATCGTTCGAAAACGTCACTTCCGAGGTTTGAGCGTGCAGTCGGTGTCCGATCATCCACGCAACCGTGAGCCGCCCAGAAAAAGGCATTCGATGACCGCTAGAGGGGCGATGCGACACCTATGATGGACAGCTTCACACGTGGTCATCGTCCGGCGCGCTGGCATACTCGAGCTGCTCTTAGTGATACCGGAGAGATGCCGCGCGATCTGCTGCCTGAGGACCGAGTTGCACCCGGTTGCCGGCTAAGAGTCGCGAGAGGGTGGATGACGATGTCGTCCTGTTCGATCGCGCCCTCATTGCAACATCGGCGTGAAGCACTCGTGCTTACAGACTCTGCAGCAATGCGCTCATCGATGAGTTCAAGACAGCATCTCTCCAGGGCCCTCCGTAGCAGGGCGCGTTTCCGCCTCAGAACGAGACGCATGACGTGCTGTCGACCCGCATTACGCTCTCCTGATCGAACTGCTGCTTGTAAGCGGCGCGGATAGCCTCGATGTCGGCATCGGCTTGAGCGGTTCGCTGGTGCCAGATGATGAGCATGTTGGATTGCTCTTTGCTAAGACGCCCGTCTTGGCCACGCCACTGACCTGGGCCCCGCAGAACGGTCAAGCCAGCAGGAAACCGTGGTGTCACCTCGGTATCCAGAAAGCCGGCCCACTCTCCATCGGTGACGGGTGTGCCTTGTGATCGGGTCGTACCGAATAACATCTCGAGGCGAGCCATGGGGCGCGCCGAAGCTTCACACAACAGCCCCGGCCCTGCGGATACAGTTGCCAACCACGACGATGTCGCGCCGAGGGCAATGCCAAACCAAAAGGCGAGAGCAGACACGAATGTGCTCTTCATGGATGAGGCTCCGTGAGAGCACCGGTCGTTCGACGTGGAAAATCACCGGTGCAGTCATGGCGAGATACGGCAACCAGCCAACCGGCGAAGTTACCCGCGTAACCTTTCGGGTAATGAAGACCTCGATGTTACCCTTTGAAACCGCCGTTTTCGAGATAGTGTCGCTCCTCATCACCCATGCTGCGCCCGAGGATGAGGTTGCGATGTGGGAAACGGCCAAAGCGGCGGATGATGTCGCGATGGCCAACAGCGTGCGACAGGTCAGGCTCACCCAGACGATGGGTGAGCGCCACTGAGCGTTCCTGATCGGCGAGACTCTCGGAATGTGCGAACGGCAAGTAGAAGAACTTGGCCAGCTCGTTTGCGACCGCGCGATCATGTCCGGCCCTGATGCCGGCATCCGCCACGAGCCGCGCATGCCCGTCGGTGGCATATACGCGCGCCGTTCCGCGAAATGCATTGCGCGGATACTGATCGAGCAGGATGACGAGGGCCAGCGCGCCGTCGGCACTCGTTGCCCAGTCGGCGAGTTCGCCGCGCGCTGCCGCCTCGTGTGCGGCAAGAAAGCGGTCGCGAAAGCGCCTGTCGAAGGCTTCATCCTTTGCAAACCAGAGAGCTGGCCCGGCCGCGCGCCAGAACTCAACCACGGCTCGCGCCTCGTCCGGTATTCCGGCCTCAACCCGCGCAGGCTCGGCAAAGCCGCTGGTGACGAGCGCAGCGATCAACGGCATCGCAGCCAATGTCGGCGTGAAAGAAAACCATCTCATGACCATCTCCTTGTCCTTCGCGCCGGATTGCAGCCGGCTGGGGCGGCTGGTATTCACCGCAAAACAGACATGATGCCAGTGATATGTATTCAGAGACATGCTGAAATCTGCTCATCTCTCACGCATCGATCTCAACCTCCTCGTTCTCTTCCACGTCGTGTACGAGGAGCGACACGTCGCGCGTGCCGCCAACCGGCTGAGCCTGACGCCGTCGGCCGTCAGTCATGGGCTTAGCCGGCTCAGGCGTGTGCTCAACGATCCGTTGTTTCTGAGGACCGCGAAAGGCGTGGTGCCGTCGGCACGGGCCCAGGAGCTGGCCGAGCCCATCGCAGACATTATCGCCCGGGCGGATGCGGTGATCGCCAGCGCCGAGCCGTTCGATGCAGCGCGATCACGGCGGCGCTTCACCATAGGTGCGCCGGATGCGATCTCAGCCGTGCTGCTGACGCATCTGCTCCCCGCGCTCGAGCGGCAAGCGCCCGGAATCGATATCGGCCTCGTCCAGTTGCTGCCGCACCCTGGCGGCAAGCCGACGAGCCAGATGTGGTATCAGACACTCACAGAACTCGACGCGCGCGCACTCGACATCGTCATCCTGCCGATCGACGATGTGCCGCCAAGGTTCGTCGCACACACGCTCTTCGCGGAGGACTTCGTCGTTACCATGCGCAAGGGCCATCCCCTCGCGCGCAAACCTACTCTCAAGCAGTACTGCGCCATGCGCCACCTTCTCGTATCGATGAGTGGCGACGCCCATGGTGTGGTCGATGCCGCACTTGCACAGCAAGGCTTGTCGCGCCGCGTAGCACTTACGGTGCCGAGCTTCATGATGGCGCTCTCGACCCTGGCGCAGACCGATCTTCTGGGCACGCTTCCCAGGCACTTGGTCCAGCAGTGTGTGGCACAGTTCGGGTTGATGACCGCCGATCTCGACGTCCTCAAGCGCCGGGACCCGGTAAGTGTTATTGCGACCAGAAGCGCATTGAGGGACGCCGGCGTATCTTGGCTGTTCGATCTCGTCGTGTCGTTCGCCTGGGACGAGAAGAAATCTTCGCGTCCGAAACACAATCGGGCGGGCCGCAGGCACCGCACCTCCAGGGGGGAAAGGTAATCCTTTGATTGATGGAGCTTCGCCCTACGCAAAACCGAGCTTCGCTTGCGTGCCAACTATAGATCGTTAGCCCGCTACTGCATGTTCCCTGCGTTTACGCTTCTCCGCCTTGGCAGTGCGTCGCAATGCATTTGATGCCTTGCGTTGTGCGGCTTGGATGCGTTTGCGGCGTGAATTCGTCATCTTGGGCACAACACTGCGCTCCCTTGTCCGAGTAGTAACAGGCCCTCACCTGATGCTGCCAAGCAAATGCGTGCTGGTAAAGCCAATTTCGTGAACCTGGACACGAAGCCACCAGGTCAGGCGCGCGCCGGTTCTCCGCTGGGCGAGATTTCAGCCGACTGTCGGCTCTCGAGATCTGAGCGGTCTCACCTCACCAGCATGGTCGACGGCCAGAGCCAACATATCGTCCGCTCAAGGTAAGGCCTCCTGAAGCACACCCTTCGATCACCCTTCACAACGCCAACTGATCGAAAGTACGCGAACGGTAAGTCAACCAGTAACATCGGCGCACTGGGCATGATTGCGGCGTCGGTACCCGACCCCGTCCATGTTGTTGCGAGAGTTTTCGGTGTTTCTGGCGGGGGATCCACTCACGCGTCAGTACTTATTTCACGAGATATTTGGCGATTTTCTCGCCAGCCTTTTGCTTGGCTGAAAGCCAGCTCGCCATGCGTCCGCGACCGGCCCACGTATCGCCCGTCGCCGGGTCGCGGTATTTAACGCCCGCAAGTTTAACCTTGCCGTTCCTTTTCCTCTTGCTGCTCTTCGTGCTCTTCGACGTGACGTTAGTATTGCCATTCTCTAATGCAGCGAGTTCACGGCGCAGCTCGTTGATGCGGGTACTCTTCGCCTCCTGGTGCATTCCGCTCAGGCTGTCGAGCAGCGATGCTTGCCGGTCAAAGTCCAGCTCTCCGAACCATGCCACCACCTGCTTATCCGAAAGTCTGCCGTTTGTAGCCATGTACGCGCTCCACCCGTTGAGATAAGACGCCCTTTTAGGCCCTCTCGATTTGAATGCAAAATGTTTAAATCAGGCCATGGACCCCATGGGAGGTGACGTCATGTTCTTCCACACGGCCGCCGAACTCAGGCAGCAAATGGTCGGTACCTGGTCACTTTCAGAGCAGCGGGTCGAGCAAGACGGAAAGAAGATCCAGCGATTTGGAGCAATTCGAAACGGAACTGCGATCTACGACGGCAAGGGTCGGTTCGCAACCAGTCTGCTTCGTACGGACCTTGACCGGAACGGAAACAGGGCGATCGGGAAGCAACGCCACCTACGGAAGTTGGTCTGTCACCGAACAGGACCGGCGCTCACCTCACGGATCGACGGAAGCACCTTCCCGGGCTGGGGCGGACAAAGTCAAAGGCGAAGCGTCTCCATCTTGGGAGACGAGATGACGATGTGCGTTGCCGGAGCCCAGATCGGCGGGACAGCCTCGCAATCTGGAAGCGCTCGAAATAGCCGTACCGTAGCCTGGTCGGGGTGGAGCGTGTCCAGTTATCGTCGGAGCCGACGTTCGTGAGAAGCGCGAAAACGCAGCGAGGTCACGGCGGCCTGTCGGAGGCCATCATAATCCAGACGAATGGCAGGGGGCTCACGCCCATCACGCACATGTGGAGAACGCCATCCACGGGAAGGGCTCTGATCGCCATACCAGCCAAAGCTCCTCATATTGATTTCCAAAGTCCGCCTAGGGTGGAAAGCGGCTGAGTAGTACGGTTATCCATCCCGGAACTTGTACTGATGCAGCCCGTTGAAAGAGCGATGCCAATCCGCGGCACGCTTTGGGCGAACATCACATGGAACCCTTGATCGTCACTGTTTCCCACTCGCTCAGCAAGGATGAGGTCGTTCGCCGACTTGGGCCGGCGCTTGGGCGGACAGTGCAAATGTTCCCTGTCCTTAAACTTGAGCATGAGGAATGGGCCGGTGAACGCATGGACTTCCGGCTCAAAGCTTTCGGCCAGGCTGTCACTGGACATTTGCTCGTTGGCGATAAGGAGGTCCGCATCGAGGTTACTCTGCCTTGGCTTCTTCAGAAATTTGCCGACGCAGTTCGTGAATCGATCACCCTGAGGACTGAGGTGCTTCTTGGAAGGAAGTAAGGCTTTCTGAAAGTCTAGGATTTACCGAGACGGAAATTGCTCCACTGCAACGTTCTCCCCTCCACTGCGTTCTCGATACATGCCGGAGCGTAAGCGAACACTCGAGCCGCCCACCGTCGACCGCATCCGCGCCGATATCAGTAGCGAGCGGACCGGCGAAAAGGTTGCATTCCCGGACCCCGCGGCAGCGCCACTTGGCACGGACGACGAAGCCGCGGGTCATCCGCCCACCCCTGAGCAACGGCGAATGGAAGAAGTAGCGCGGCCTCCTCTAAAGCCGTCGCCCGAGCCGTCGCAGGGACCAGTCATATTCTACTTCGCCATCGGCGGCGCACTCGCCGTCGCCATAATAGCATTCGCTTATCTCACATAGACCTGGACATAAGCGGTTGCGGGGTGATCGCTACTCACGGGCGAGGAAGTTTCGAACACCCGCATTTTCGAGCTCTGCTCGCGCCGCTTCCCTCTTGGCCTCGGCTTCGCGCAGCAGAACCCGCAAGTCATCGCACGGCATGTGCCCCGCCTCGCGGCTTGCGATAAGGCGCTCTAACATTTTTACAGATGCCGCCGCTTCATTGAAGCGGCGATGGATTCTATGGAGCGAGGTCTGTTTTTCCCATTCCACCATGATGGCCGCCTGACACCACTGCACACGGTGTGGCTCTAACGCCGGCCGCCATTGCGCGTTCCACGCGGCGCTCGAACGGCTAAAGTGCCGATACGGGCCGGGTGCGAGAAAGGATTTTGGACCGGCCGGCCTTAGCGAGCTCGACGTGCGCGCGCTTCTTCTCGGCCTCTGCCTCCTGCAGTACATTCCATAAAGGAGAGAAGTCCTCGCCGACGGCTTTGCGGATCTCTATCAGACGCTTCAATCCAGCGACGCGGGCAGAAATCTCGTTGAACTGTCGATGGAGCCGCTGAGCAGGTGTCAGACTCTCCTCTTCGACGGCTTCAATTGCCTGCGGGCTAGGGGCGGCTTCGAAGTTCACTTGGGCCATGTCGAGCATCTCTTGATCCGGGTTGCGACCGCCGGAGAACTCGATCTCAGGCGCGCTGGTTCCGTTCGGCGTTAGCCAGTTCCAAGTTGAGCTTTACGCGACGCTGCCCGATGTCCACCGCATGATGCTGCAGCAGCCGGAATACGTCAGCATCCCCTCGCCAGACCGCGCTCCAGCCAAGAGGTTAGTGGCATCCTGCCGCCACTGCCATTCGCGGGCCACCTCTTCCCCCCGGCGCCCTATGATGTTTGGTCGTTCCAATGAAGGCCCTCTCGCTCATAACTCAATCTGTGTGTCCACATCGCCAAACTCCGGCCAGCTGACGCGGCGCGACTCGGCAAAAGCTTGAAAGAACGGCGCGCGGGCTGCGGTCCTTCGACCCGCGAGCGCACAAGGGGATAGGCCTTCCGCGCGTCAGAGCCGTGCATCTCCGAGCAACACTGCCCGTTCTTCTGGCCGCACGCGACGCACCGCAGCCGCGTGTTGATGAGCAGGAAGGTCGTTGTCCGCTCGCATCGGTGGAATGCCACGAATTCATCGTGCACGAGGAGACAGCTGCGCTGGCAGCAACTGCAGCGCATCGAGATCGACGCCAAGGTCAGGATCTCCCTAGACCTTTGCCGCAACATCGTCGCTGCCGACCTCGCCACTCATCGCGGCGGTTCGAGCCCCTCGTTCGACGGTCAGGCTTACGCCCCAGCCGCATCCGTGTTTGCCTGAGGCAACCTCAGACATTGCTCGAGCGTTGCCGGCGCGAAGTGCACGTGTTCAGGAGAGGACCATGGCAGACAAGGCATCCTTCTCGACAGATGAGTGGCCGAAGATCGTTGGCAGCCCGATCCTTGCCGGCATGGCGGTCACGCTCGCGGATCCGAGCGGGCTGTGGGGAACGCTCAAGGAGGGCATGGCAAGCGCCTACGCCCTCATGGATGCCAAGAAGGATGCCGGCGCCAGTAGTCTCGTGAAAGCCATCGTCGCCGAGCTTGAAACGTCGGAAGGGCGCACCATGGCCCGGGAAGCCTTCAAGGCTCAGCTGACGGCCAAGACGCCTGCCGAGTTAAAGGCCCAGGCCATCGCTACATTGGGCTCGATATCCCAGCTCGTCGACGCCAAAGCCGGTGCTGATGCGCCAGCTTTCAAGATTTGGCTGAATGCGATCGCCGAGCGCGTGGCGGAGGCATCCAAAGAAGGCGGCTTCCTGGGCTTTGGCGGCGTTGCAGTAAGCGATGCAGAGAAGGCAACGCTGGCAGAAGTGTCGAGCGCACTTCGCGTCACCTGACAACTCGAACAGGGTAATCTCAGGGGATTGGCATCTCACTTACTTGCCGATCGACGAGCGTTGTTCATTTTTCGGGCCAGGCAGGCTGACGATTGTGCAGGCGTAGTCGTGCGCTCTCATCATCGCACCGACTTCGCCGCCGCCGATAAGGAAGTTCAACTGTCCGTCTTCGGGTGTATTGGACATCGGGCGAGCTCGCTCTCTAAATGCATCGAGTTAGGCGATGCCTCCGGCCATCGATCCCAGCACACCGCCATCCTAAGCACGACGTCGCTCGCAGTTCCGGCGAGAACCCAATTCGGTACCCACGGGCGAAGAGGGTCCGCCGCGCGTAAATCCACATCAACCAACAACTTTAAACACCATACCAGACGGTCTGGTTCCCGACTGTCTGGGATGCGCGCCCCGAAGAACGATATCGCCAGAATCCAGCACACTCGGCAGCAACACAAAGTCGAAACCGATCTTAATATTTCGCGGACTGACGACCAGCTGCTCACCCGTCAGCACGCGCAAACGAAGTTTTGGTCAATGCGGGAGGCCGACTTTCATGCATTAGGGAGGTCGCTCCGCAGCAATGCGGATGCTGACGTCAGTTGCGATGACCGCGCTTGGAGGGATCCAGGCAGCACTCGCACAGATGCGAAGGGCGTCGCTCGGGTGAAGCCTAAGCGCGTTCATGGAGTGCAAAATGCGATTTACATTGGAGCGCGGCGCGTTAATTTTGCCGACCGTGCTCCTGAGGATTGTGTCGTCGATTCGATCCCGATTGCCCGTTCCAGAAAACAAGGACCAGCTAACCACTGTCGTCGTTAGGATATCTCGGCCATGTCGGGGGCACACCAATAAGGCGTGTCAGGCTTGACCGACCTAAGCGCAAAGCGATGTCGAAAGCGAGATCGATAAGATGCCTGCACGCCGTCGCAGTGTCGCTCGTGCGACATTGGCCTTTTTCTTGGCCGGGTTCCTAACCTTGGCCGCCATCGTCGGGCTTTCAATCTGGTTGAGCGAGCGCGCGAAGCTCTACTACTCGCAGACGGTTATGGACCGCGGCGTGCGTGTCGCGGCCGTTGAGCTCCGACATGCCGTGCAGACCGCGGAATCGAGCCAAAGAGGCTACCTGCTCACCGGCAATCAAATCTACCTCGCTCCATACGGGAACGCGAAGGCGGCGGCACTCCGCGAACTGGAGACAATCAAACGAGCTCTCGCGCCGCGTGCGGAATTTCAACAGGCTCTTGAGCGACTAACGGCCATCCTCGCCGAGAAAATCCCGGAGATGGACGATACGATTTCCATGAAGCGTGAGCGTCGAGACAGCGATGCTCTAGCCGTCATCCGCACGCACCGCGGCAAGGCCCTGATGGATGAAGCAAACGTATTTTTCGCGGGGATCCTGCGAGCCGTTGATGAGCGTCTTGCTATCGGCGCAGAGGAGCAGCAAGCCAATGCCGCGTGGCTGAGGTGGCTCACTCTCCTCGGAGGCGCAATTATCATGACGGTTGCGGCAGGTGCCGCGCTCACTGCGAACCGCTATACGCGCGAGCTTCTCGCCGCGCGTAGCGAGGTGGACGCACTCAACACGAACCTTGAGCGACGGGTCCAAGAACGGACGACCGATCTCGCGGAGCTCAACGTGGAACTGCAAAGATTTGCCTATGTCGTAAGCCACGATCTCCGAGCTCCGCTGGTCAACATCATGGGCTTCACCAGCGAACTCGAGAGAGGCGTTGCAAGCATGAAGGCTGCTCTCGACAAATTCATGCCGAATGACTCGCATGGGGATGCGGCCACCAAAGAGGCCAGGATTGCGGCCGACGAGGATCTCCCGGAAGCAATTGGCTTCATCCGGTCGTCTACCAGAAAGATGGACAGCTTGATCAATGCGATCCTCAAGCTGTCCCGCGAGGGCCGCCGGACCCTGCGGCCGGAGCGGATTGATCTACGCGAGCTTGTCGAGGTCAGCGCAGATGCGATCCAGCACCAGATAGCCGCCGCCCATGGGTCCATCCAAATCGATCTCGAAGTGGGTTCGATCGTCACGGACCGTATGTCCCTCGAACAGATCATCAGCAACCTGCTGGACAATGCCGTCAAGTATCGAATGGCCGGTCGCCCGCTGGCTATCGTCCTCAGGGCAAAGCCTGCCTTCGATGGTCGCTTAACGATAGAGGTGAGCGATAACGGGCGAGGCATTGCCGAGCAAGATCGGGAGCGTATATTTGAACTCTTTCGTCGCGCGGGCCCTCAAGACACGCCGGGCGAGGGTATCGGCCTCGCGAACGTTCGCGCGATGGTGCGACACCTTGGTGGGGACATAGCCGTGAACTCACAAATTGGAATGGGCACGACTTTCTCCATCACCCTGCCCAGGGACATCACGAACGAAAAGCAGGTGAACGCATGAGTCCGCAGCAGACTGCCGTAACCATCGTGATGATCGAGGACGACCAGGGGCACGCCCGGCTGATCGAGAAGAACATACGTCGGGCGGGCGTGAATAACGAGATTGCGGCCTTCGCGGATGGCACAACGGCGCTAGGTTATCTGCTCGGCGCCGATGGTTCGGGTGCCGTCAGCGCCCATCGCTTCTTACTCATTCTTCTTGACCTCAATCTTCCCGATATGGCGGGGGGTGAGATACTTGCGCGCATCAAAGCTAACCAGCATCTCAGGCGCTCACCGGTCATCGTGCTCACGACTACCGACGACGCGCGCGAGATCCAGAAGTGCTACGACCTCGGCGCCAACCTCTACGTCACTAAGCCGGTGAACTACGAGGAGTTCGCAAACGCCATTCGGCAACTGGGCCTGTTCTTCTCGATTGTACAGGTGCCCGAAAATGCCTGAGCGGCAATCGCCTATACGGGTACTCTACGTGGATGATGATGTGCCCCTGGTGCGCTACATTCAGAAGGCACTGTCTAGACGTGGTTTTGATGTAGCGCACGCTGCAACTCGCGAAGAGGCCGAAGTGCAAATCACGGCCGGCGGGTTCGATGTAGTCGCCCTCGATCACTACCTCGCAGATGGGACAGGGCTTGATCTGCTGACCGCCCTAGCGACCCAAGGAGATGGGCCGGCTGTAGTATACGTGACCGGATCGGCAGACACCAAGGTGGCTGTCGCCGCGCTCAAAGCCGGAGCGGCCGACTTCGTCCCGAAGACGGTTGATGATGACTTTCCGGTCCTTTTGGAGTCGGCATTGCTTCAGGCTGTGGAACAGTCGCGGCTGAGGGCCCAGAAAGAGGCCGCCGAACGTGAGGTCCGACTGGCGCGCGATCGCGCCGAACTCTTGCTCGGCGAGGTGAACCACCGAGTGGCCAACAGCCTCTCCCTGGTCGGCTCGATTGTGGGCCTGCAGTCCAAGTCAGTAACCAGCGCTGAAGCCCGTACCGTTCTTGCGGAAGCGCAGGCGCGCATCTTTGCCGTGTCGCTCGTGCACAAGCATCTCTACAACACCGGCGACGTCCGCTTCGTCGATCTTCGTGACTATCTATCTGCCCTTCTCTCTCACCTACAGACCTCCATGCAGGCGGATGGCTTCGGCGCCAAACTGACGCATGACATTCAGGCCGTGCGACTTAGAACAGATGCAAGCATAAGTCTTGGGATCATTGTCGCTGAGTGGGTGACCAATGCTTTCAAGTACGCCTACCCGAGTGGAGGCGGCGAGGTTCGCGTCAAACTCGTTCAAGTTGACGATCAGTTCGTTGAGTTGACGGTGGCCGACGATGGTGTCGGCTGCGAACAAGTCGCTCAAGACAAGGGAACAGGACTTGGCACCCGCATCGTATCGGCCACGGCCCAAAGCTTGCGTGCAACAACAGAGTACCTTGACGTTCATGCGGGCACAGTAGCCCGCGTTCGCTTCCCCCTCGTTCTGGAGTAAGCCGCTTATGACATCCCAGATTGTGGGGCAGCCGAAGGACGGAGTGGGGCCCAATGTTTGGGCCGTCCTCGCGAGCGGACTTATGGTGGCAAGCCTTACCTTTGGGGCCGGTCCCGCTTCGTCAGAGCAGGGCATCACAACGCCGCGGCTCATACCGGCCTACAACAGGTATGCGGCTCCATGTCGTCCACCAGAGGGTTTGACGAAGTCCCTTGCGTTCGCACAGGACAACGAACGCGATTTCATGAATGGCGTGAGCTTCGGCCTCTCGATGGCGGCCAAGGATCGGGAGCTGCGCTATCAGGTGGCGCTTGCCAAGAACGACCCGCAGCTGATGCGCGACCAGGTAGAGCGCCTCCGCAAGGAGCGCGTCGGTGCTGTTGTTGCAGCACCCGTGGATGCCGAGTCGCTGGCTCCCAGCCTGCAAAAGCTCATTCTAGGCGGCTCATATGTGGGGACTGTCGTGCCGCCTCCGGCAGTGACCATCCTCAATGCGCCCCAGTATGAAACCGGCAAGGCCCTGGCCGACGCCGCCGCCGCACACATTCGCAAGCACCTTCCAGTCAAAGCCAACGTTGTCCTCCTTACCCACGACTCGCTCGAGTTCCTCGCGCCGCGCTTTGTGGCCATGCGCGACGTCCTTAGGAACATCCCGGGTGTTGCCATCGTGGCCGACATTTCGCCGACCACAGTTGACCAGGTTGGCGGCTACGCGACGATGAGTACAGTTCTACTCGCAACCCCACACGTCCACGTCGTGCTCGGTGCAGACACAGTCGTACTTGGAGCGCTCAAGGCAACGCGGGCCGCTGGAAAGCTCCTACCTAACCAGTTTTTCGGAGGGATCGACGGCGAACCCGAAGCCGTCAAGGAACTGAAGGCCAGCGGCAGCCCCTACCGCGCCAGCATCAGCCTCGCATCTCCGATATTCGGCTACGCTATGGGCCAGCACGCTGCCGACTGGCTCGAAGGCAAAAGCATCCCTCAGGCCATGGATATCCTGCCGCGCGCCTTAACGCGGGAAACCATCGCGCAATACGAGGCGGATGTGGCGAACCCCGCCGCCGTCTATGCCGACCCATCGCGCCGGGATCTCTACCTCCGCATGTACGGAAATATCTGCTACGAGACGAGGCACAACTACCTCAACTTCCCTTGGAACTCGGAGAGAGAATAGCACAGAAACGACGCGCATTTGTTGCGCTATGGGTAGGTATCCACCCCATTACTCTCTGCATCACGCGTTCCGCGGGTGCCGCATCTTCGGCTCGGCATGATGCCACAATGCCAGCTGGCTTCCATTCGAACGTAGAGAAGGCGCAGGGCGTCTCCACTCTTGCCGGGTCGAGTGTCGCGACATTCCAACACGATGAATAGGACCGCCGAACTGAGTAACGACGTGTTGGACGCGGCTTGCGCCGGAGGCAAAGTTCTTGTGTGAAGCCTATGTCGGAGCTGTCGCGGACCTGAGCGAATTGTCGCTTCGTTTGCGGCAGTATCAGATAGACGCTGGCTCCCGCACTGACCTCGCTTTTGATCCGGATATTGCCACCGGACTGCAATCGTAGGCATGCCGCTCCCGTCCATCGCATCGTGCGCGTTCACAGCGAGATCCAGCGACGCAACCTCGAATTGATTGGCGTCGACATGAGTGGAGACGAGGTCCGGATCGAGCCTCGCCTCCACCGCGATGAGCGTTCTTGACAGAAACTGGTTACCGCCCGGGAATACAGATCGTTACGCCTTTCACCGAGGGTGTATTGACGATGCACTTGGGACAAGGTTCAGGCCAGTTCGACTCCGACGCCCCCGTAATCCGTCCGTCGCTTGGACATAGAGCCCGGCCTTTGTATGGTTCCGCCATCGCTTCCATCACGAGAAACGCAAACCCATGCACCATCGCGCCACCCCCATCCTTCTCGCCATAGCCGGGGTGCTTGTCGGACTCTATGTGGTCGAGCCCTATGTACGCGCTTACGTCCTCTCCGCATCCGCCCCACGTGCTGTTGAGCCGCGCGGTACCCTTGCCGAGTTCGAGCAAACCAGCATTGCGCTATTCGAAAGCGTCTCGCCGTCGGTGGTCCAAGTGGTCGCCCTCGGGGAGCAGGCCAATCCCTTCAGCCTGAGTGAAGGCAGCAATGAGCTGCGGGCGCAAGGAACGGGAACAGGCTTTGTCTGGGACGCCGCCGGCAATGTGGTGACCAATGCCCATGTCGTCGGCAAGGCGCGGCGCGTTGCCATCCGGACCGCGACTGGGAGCTTTGTTGCCGCCGAGGTCGTCGGACTAGCACCAAACTATGACATAGCCGTCGTCCGGGTAACGGGTCGCGCCGCTATCCCTGCTCCGATCCCCATCGGCTCTTCGGCAGATCTCAAGGCCGGACAATGGGTCTTCGCCGTGGGCAATCCGTTTGGTCTTGACCAAACGCTCACTACCGGCGTCATCAGTGCGCTGAAACGCCGCTTGCCGACAGCGGCGGGACGCGAGATCTCCGGGGTCATTCAGACCGATGCGGCCATCAACCCAGGGAATTCCGGTGGGCCCCTTCTGGATTCAGCTGGGCGGGTGATCGGCGTCAATACCGCTATCATCTCGCCGTCCGGTACGAGCGCAGGCATCGGCTTCGCAATTCCGATCGATGTGGTGAACCGCGTGGTGCCGGAACTCATCGGCAAGGGCCGCGTGCCGACGCCGGGTATCGGAATCATCGTGGGAAGCGAGGAGCTTGCCGCGCGCGCCGGAGTCGAAGGTGTCATTATCATCCGCACGACGCCGAACTCTCCAGCCGAACGCGCCGGACTGCGCGGCGTCGATATGGCGACCGGCGTGCTCGGTGATGTCATTGTTGCCGTCAATGACAGAGCCGCGCGCCGGCTCGCCGACCTGACTGAGATCCTGGAGGGTTTGAAGCTGCCCACAACCGTGAGCCTGACAGTCCAGCGCGGCTCGCAGCGCCGCACAGTGAGCGTGGAGGTCGTCGACATCGGCAACTAACCCAGCGGCGAAGGAAGGACGGACACGCCTCGGCCGAAAGCGCACGGTCCAGGCGCGGACGTCTAGGAAACTTCGGTCAACGGGGCCCGTACCTGAGTAGGAGTTGCTTGAGCAAACACGAACTGATCGCGGAACTGCGAGCTGCAGCGGCGAACCTCTGAGGGCAGATCGAGAGCTAGCGTAGGTCGACCTTCGCGACCTTATCCTTATAATCTTCCTTGGGGTCGCTCCCGAGCAGCATCTTGATCCCGGCCATAATGCTGGAGGCGTCCAGCCAAATTTCTGCACGCTCAGGATCGAGACGGAGCAGGGCGAGCTTAGGATCGTCCTTACCGCCTTCATACCATGCAGCCACGTACCGATTCCAAAGTCGATCGACGACTGCACGATCCGTATCTTCTCTCAGCGTGCCATGTATGGTCGCGAATAGATCATGACCCTTTGACGCGAAGGTCGCGATGGCGCGCTCACCGTCACCTGCCTTACTACAGAGAGCATTCTCCTTTGATGTAAAGAACCAGATTGGCCCGCTCTCACTCTCGATCTGCGCTGTCATTGGGCGCGCATGGCCATCTTCAATGCCATCCAATCCGATCATCATCGTCATGTCGGACTTGAGGGCTTTCCAGAATTTGTCCTTGAGTTCGTCGGGTGTCGGCATGGCAAGCTCCTCCTGTGAGCCCTCAACGAGGTATGGAGGCGAAGGTTCCGAATGCACCCATCCCATGCCAAGTCGTCCGCAACTCTGTCTGCCGGTTATCACTGGCAATGAAGGTGGCAGCCATTCGTGGGCGACACGATCGCGCTCCCTACCGCTTTGGGGAACTCTGGCCCTTTCGATATTCGCGTTAAGGGCCGAGTCCGCACGGCTCTGTCGAAATGGATGTATGTCCCCTGGAGGTAGTCAGGCAGCATGGGTTCCTCAGCAGACAGGTAGGAAGGGGGCCTGAAGTCGCATCCGATATGCGGCTGGCTCAACCACACTCCTAAGTTTACCCCTTGCTCTCGGTCGTCACAGGCATAGGCTTCCCGGACCACATCGCCAAGCCATCGCCTTCTGAGGCTCTCTAGAGCCGTGTTCACGCCGTCATACCAGTCCGGCGCGATATCGCTCGGTTGTAATGACACTCAGGTGCCCGCTCTGCTCGACGTAAGCCTCCTTGACGAACTTGATGTCGTCGACGCCTTGTTCACGCAAGCCCGCAAGCAGCTCCTCTCAACATCTCCCGACGCATGTTCTCTTTCAGCATTTGACCGCCGGAGATGAGCTTGAGGGGCTCAGCTTGTAGCCATGGGCGAAGCGCCGGATAACGCCATGACAGCCAATCGAGAACGCGCTCCCACGCAACGATCGTCAGCACCAGCGCAATGCCCTCCGTGACCGACTGATACTCCTTCCCAAGCGCGTTCTGAGCCGCGTCTGCAATGAGGACGATAACGAGCAGGTCGGCCGTACCGAAGCGCCCCGATTGTCTCCTGGCGACGACGCGGAGAATAATGAACAGCGCAAGATACATGATGGTGCCGCGCGCCACGATTTCCATCACCCCCATTGAGGGCCGGAACATCGACGTCCAGTCTATGAACAGAGGACTCGACATTTCGCAACAGAGACCAGGAAAACATCGACATCGTTATCTGCGTCGTCACTGAATTGGGGGGCGACTGCAGACTTCAGCACTAAGACAGTACAGCGCGGCGCCCTGCGCAGACGCCGCGCCCGTAGCTTTCCAATGTTCAGTTAAAAACGCTGCTTTGCTTCGTCTGCCTTCGCCGACAGGCAGACTTCACCGCCCTTGATCTTCGCGACTTCGGACAGATCGATATAGTGGTGCTGCCCACCGGCGGCCGGATCTGACTTCGTCAACTTGATGCGATCACCCTCCACACGGTCGACCGTTCCAACGTGCTGGCCGTCTGAACCTACGACTTTCATGTGTTCGCGGATTTCAGATGTGCTGATAGCCATCCTTCTCACTCCTCTGACTGGACTGCTCAAATTGGACTGCTCTGATTGGACTGCAGTGTAGTCAACCAACGTGCGCCCAAATCAGTTTGTTCCGAGCTCGGCGCCGCGCACTCCTTCGGATAAGGGAACGCACACCGCCTTGGCTCCGTCACTTATTCGAGGGGTCATCGGGCGGAGGTGCGGACGGCGCGTCCATTGCCGCAGACTGCAAGCGTGGAAGAATGCTTTGCGCGCGGAACAAAGCATCTTCGACGCCAATTTCTGCAGCCGCCAGATCGCCGTTCTCCGCTGCTGCCGCGGCCGTGAGCAGGCTTCCTGCTGCGGCCCGGATTTCCCCAACGAGTTCATGGATGGACATCGGTCTATCTCACACGATCGTGGGATGGGCTGCCTCGAGCGGCGTTGCATTCATGGCCTGCGCTCGACGGGCTCCGACTGGGGCTGCGGAACGGTCGCATTCCGTGGCCATGGTGTGAATGTGTTGCCCGTCGGTTCGTAGGTTGCGAAGAATGCAACCGCGAGCAATACTATTGCTGCGCACACCGCGATGAATATGCCGCTCACGCCGCGATTCCCGCGCCGTTCTTGCACTTCGCGCTCAATACCGCTGCTAGCCACGTGATTGCTCCTGGCTGAGGTCTTCCTCGACGACGGTCTTCCTCGACGAACGCGCGGCTATGGGCGGCGTTCCGTTCCTCGCACTCCAACTTAGAGCGTGCAGAGGGCCGATGGAGACACCCTCGCGCGGCCGATTTCCGATCAGCTGTGCTGTCGGCTAGAGGGAACTAAATTAAACTTGAGGCGTTTATAGACGTTGGGTCCGCGGCTATGCCGTTGGATTCAATAAGATATTTGCACGTCGTCACTTGCGCGTGTGCAGGGCTTGGGCAATTCTTTGAGAGGGACATTTTGACAATCTGAGTTGCCAGCGGGGCCCGCCGCTGAAGCACGTGGATGGAGCTGTGACCACGCGGGTGAGCGCCGCGTTTTCACGCACGAAATGAGCTTTCGACTGTCGCGGTGAAACCATGACCGAAACCACTCTGCCACGTTCGCGTAGGAAGCCTGACACTGCCACATCTGATGAACTCGCGGGCACAAGCAGAGTGGAAGAAGCAGAAGCTCGATCTCGCAGAATTCTGTCCGCGTTGATCGCATTTCGTGAGGGTGATTTCTCCGCGCGCTTGCCGCTCGACTGGGACGGGACCGATGCGCGCATAGCTGAGGCATTCAATCAGGCAATCGGCGATCAGGAACGGATCTGGCGTGATCTGACCCGCTTGAGCGTGACGGTCGGTCGAGAAGGTCGGCTCCGGCAGCGTATGTCGCTGCAGGGGATGGGCGGCGAGTGGGCGGCGAAGGTCGATTCTATCAATACGCTGCTCGATGATCTCGTGCGGCCGACGACAGAAATCGCGCGCACGATCGGTGCCGTCGCGAAGGGCGACCTCGGACAGTCCATGGAGCTCGAGGTCGACGGACGAGCTCTCAAAGGTGAATTCCTTCGCTCGGCGAAGCTCGTCAATGCGATGATCGAGCAGCTTTCGGTGTTCACGTCCGAAGTGACGCGCGTGGCGCGCGAGGTGGGAACGCAAGGCAAACTCGGCGGCCAGGCGCAGGTGAGGGGCGTCTCGGGCGTATGGAGGGAGCTCACCGAGTCCGTCAACCAAATGGCGGGCAACCTTACGGCTCAGGTTCGCAATATTGCTGATGTGACGATTGCCGTCGCCAATGGCGACCTGTCCAAGAAAATCACGGTCGACGTTCGCGGCGAGATCCTACTTCTGAAAGAAGCCATCAACACGATGGTGGATCAGCTGCGCTCGTTCGCTTCGGAGGTGACGCGCGTCGCCCGCGAAGTCGGCACGGACGGACGCCTCGGCGGACAGGCCGTTGTCCCCGGTGTCGCGGGCACCTGGAAGGATCTCACCGACTCCGTCAACGCCATGGCGACCAACCTGACGGCGCAGGTTCGCAACATCGCGCAGGTGACCACAGCTGTTGCTCGCGGTGACCTTTCGCGCAAGATCACCGTCGATGTGAAGGGCGAGATTCTCGAGCTGAAAGAAACCATCAATACGATGGTGGATCAGCTCAATGGCTTCGCGGCTGAAGTGACGCGCGTCGCGCGCGAAGTCGGCACGGAAGGCAAGCTCGGCGGACAGGCTCAGGTTGGTGGCGTCGCCGGTACGTGGAAGGATCTCACCGACTCCGTGAATTCCATGGCGTCGAACCTGACAGGGCAAGTGCGCAACATTGCCGAGGTGACGACGGCGGTTGCAAAAGGCGACCTTTCCCGAAAGATCACGGTCGACGTGAAGGGCGAAATCCTGGCCCTGAAGAACACCATCAATACGATGGTCGATCAGCTCAATGGCTTCGCATCCGAAGTCACGCGCGTTGCGCGCGAGGTCGGCACCGAAGGCATTCTTGGTGGGCAAGCAGCCGTCGAGGGCGTGGCCGGTACCTGGAAAGACTTGACCGACAACGTCAATTCGATGGCGTCGAACCTGACGGGACAGGTCCGCAATATCGCCGAGGTGACGACGGCCGTTGCGAAAGGCGACCTTTCCCGAAAGATCACGGTCGATGTGAAGGGCGAAATCCTGGCGCTGAAGAATACCATCAACACGATGGTCGATCAGCTCAACGGCTTTGCATCCGAAGTCACACGCGTCGCCCGCGAAGTCGGCACCGAAGGCAAGCTCGGCGGACAGGCGGCCGTTCCCGGCGTCGCCGGCACGTGGAAGGACCTCACCGACAACGTCAACTTCATGGCGTCGAACCTGACGGGACAGGTGCGCAATATCGCCGAGGTCACCACGGCCGTGGCGCGCGGAGATCTTTCGAAGAAGATCACGGCGGATGTTCGCGGTGAGATTCTCGAGGTGAAGAACACCATCAACACGATGGTCGATCAGCTCAATGCCTTCGCCGGCGAGGTCAGCCGTGTCGCGCGCGAGGTCGGCACCGAAGGCAAGCTCGGCGGACAGGCGGCCGTTCCCGGCGTCGCCGGCACATGGAAGGACCTCACCGACAACGTCAACTCGATGGCCAACAATCTGACGGGCCAGGTGCGCAATATTGCCGAGGTCACGATCGCCGTCGCCAACGGTGACCTGTCGAAAAAGATCACGGTCGACGTCCGCGGTGAGATCCTGGAGCTGAAAGAAACCATCAATACCATGGTGGATCAGCTTCGCTCCTTCGCCGCCGAGGTGAGCCGCGTCGCGCGCGAGGTCGGCACCGAAGGCAAGCTCGGTGGACAGGCGGCGGTCCCCGGTGTCGCCGGTACGTGGAAGGACCTCACCGACAACGTCAACTCGATGGCCTCCAATCTGACGGGCCAGGTGCGCAACATCGCCGACGTCGCAACGGCCATCGCGCGCGGCGATCTCAATCGCAAGATCACTGTCGACGTGAAGGGCGAAATTCTCGAGCTGAAGAACACCATCAACACGATGGTCGACCAGCTCAATGCCTTCGCCGGCGAGGTGACGCGCGTCGCCCGCGAAGTCGGCACCGAAGGCAAGCTCGGCGGACAGGCTCAGGTGGCCGGCGTCGGCGGCACTTGGAGAGATCTGACCGACAACGTGAACTTCATGGCCTCGAATCTCACCGAGCAGGTGCGCGGCATCGTGAAAGTCGTGACAGCGGTCGCCAACGGGAACCTCAATCAGCGGTTGACCGTGCAGGCCAAGGGCGAGGTCGCGGCACTCGCGGACACGATCAACAATATGATCGACACGCTCGCGACCTTCGCCGAGCAGGTGACGAACGTCGCACGAGAGGTCGGCGTGGAGGGCCGTCTCGGCGGACAGGCCAACGTCCCCGGCGCCGCCGGAACGTGGAAGGACCTGACCGGCAACGTCAACTTGCTCGCCGCAAATCTCACCAGTCAGGTGCGCGCCATTGCAGAGGTTGCCACTGCCGTGACGAAAGGTGACCTCACGCGCTCGATCCAAGTGGAGACGCGCGGCGAGGTCGCCGAGTTGAAAGACAATATCAACACGATGATCTCCAATTTGCGCGAGACGACGTCGCGCAACCGCGACGAGGGCTGGCTGAAGACCAATCTGGCCCGCTTTACGGGCATGCTACAGGGCCAACGGGAGCTGAACACGGTCGGCCAGATTCTGCTCAGCGAGCTGAGCCCGCTCATCAAAGCCCATCAGGGCACGATCTATCACCTCAGCGGTAGCGATGGCGGCGGCGAGCTGAGGCTGCTCTCGAGCTACGCACATAGAGGCTCGATCATCGAGAGGCTAGCTTTGGGCGAGGGCCTCGCCGGCCAGTGCGCCGTCGAGAAGAAGCGGATCCTGCTGACGGACGTTCCCAGCGAGTTCATCACGATCTCCTCCAGCCTCGGCGAAGCCAAGCGGATCAGCATTATCGTGCTGCCGGTGCTGTTCGAGGGCGAGACCAAAGCCGTCATCGAGCTGGCGGCACTGCAGCCATTTTCGGAGGTCGATCTCGCATTTCTCGATCAGCTCACGCTGAGCATCGGCGTCGTGTTCAACACGATCGAAGCGACAATGCGCACGGAAGGGTTGCTCACGCAATCGCAGCAGCTCACCGTCGAACTGCAGTCGCGCCAGAGCGAGCTTCAATTGAGGAACGAGGAACTCGGGACCAAAGCGCGGCTGCTTGCCGAGCAGAATGCCGAAGTGGAGCGTAAGAACGCCGAGGTCGAGCAGGCGCGTTACGCCCTCGAGGAGAAAGCCGCGGAGCTGGCGCTTACATCGAAGTATAAATCGGAATTCCTGGCGAACATGTCGCACGAGTTGCGCACGCCCCTGAATTCGATCCTCATTCTCAGTCAGCAGCTCGCCGCGAATGCATCCGGAAGCCTCTCCGAACGGGAGGTGGACTTCTCACGGAACATCCATTCGTCGGGCTCGGATCTCCTGCACCTCATCAACGACATTCTCGATCTCTCCAAGATCGAATCTGGAACCGTTACCGTCGAGATCGAGGAGATCACGTTCGCTGGTCTGCATGAGACGATCGATCGGAACTTCCGTCACGTGGCCGAAGCCAAGAATCTGCCGTTCCACGTGCACTTCGCGGACACGCTGCCGCATTCCATGAACAGCGATCCCAAACGACTTCAGCAGATCCTCAAGAACCTCCTCTCCAATGCCGTCAAGTTCACCGCCAGCGGCCACGTCAATGTGCGCGTCGAATCCGTGAGCAATGGTTGGAGCGTCGATCATCCCGTGCTCAGCAAGGCAGAGCACGTCGTCGCCTTCACGGTCGAGGATACGGGGATCGGCATCGCACCGGAGAAGCAGAAGCTGATTTTCGAGGCCTTCCAGCAGGCGGATGCAGGTACCTCGCGCAAATTCGGCGGAACCGGCCTCGGCCTCGCCATCAGCAAAGAGCTCGCGCAGTTGCTCGGCGGAGAGATTAAGCTTGCAAGTATCCCTGGAGAGGGCAGCACGTTCACTCTGTTCCTGCCGCTCCAATATGCCGGCTCCGAGGGTCTCATCGATATCTCCACCGATTCCAGCAGGACCATCACAGATGCTCGCGAGCTGATCAGTCTGCCCATACAGCGCGAAGAACCGATCCAGGACGATCGCAATGATATCGCGAAGGGCGATCCCGTACTCTTGATCATCGAGGACGACAGCCACTACGCTCGCATTCTGCTCGATATGGCGCGTGAGAATGGCTTCAAGGGCATCGTCACCAACAAGGGAGCCGCAGGGCTGTTCCTTGCACGCCAGTTCCGCCCGACGGCCATCTCCCTGGATATCTTCCTTCCGGACATGCTCGGCTGGACGGTTCTGAACCAACTCAAGCTCGATCCGGCAACCCGACATATTCCCGTGCAAGTCATCACGCTCGAGGATGAGCGGCGACATGGGCTCGCGCGCGGTGCATTTTCCTATGTCGTCAAGGGCCCGACGACCGAGGGTCTGGAAGCGGCGTTCGATCGGATCAAGCAGTTCGTCGCACCACGCAAAAGGCGGCTGCTGATCGTCGAGGACAACGATATCGAGCGACAGTCGATCGTCGAACTGCTGGGCCACGACGATATCGAGGTGGTTGCGGTCGCGACGGGCCGCGAGGCGCTCCACGCGCTGAGTGACAAGACGGCCGACTGCATGGTGCTCGACATGCGGCTGCCGGATATGACGGGCTTCGATCTGCTCGAGAAAGTGCGCAAGAACCCAAATTGGACAGATCTCGCCGTTGTGGTCTTCACCGGCAAGGACTTGATGGCTGAAGAGCACGCCAAGCTCCGCGCATTGGCCAAGAGCATTGTCATCAAGGACGTCCAATCGCCGGAGCGCTTGCTCGACGAAACCTCCTTGTTCTTGCATCGCGTGGTGACCGATCTGCCGATGAGCAAGCAGTCGATGCTGCAGCGACTTCACGGCTCCAACGAGGTATTGAAGTCTCGCAAGGTGCTCGTCGTCGATGACGATGCACGGAACATATTTGCGCTGACCTCCCTGCTCGAGAATTACGAGATGGAGGTGCTCAACACCACGAGCGGTCGCGCGGCGATCGAGATCGTTCAGAATACACCCGATCTCGATATTGTGCTCATGGACATCATGATGCCCGATATGGATGGGTATGAGACCATGCGGAGCATACGCGCCATGTCGGAGCACCGCACTTTGCCCATTCTGGCTCTGACAGCCAAGGCGATGAAGGGCGATCGCGAGAAGTGCTTGGACGCGGGTGCCAGCGACTACATCTCGAAGCCAGTGAACCCCGACCAGCTTCTCTCACTCATGCGCGTATGGCTCTTCCGATGAGGGGACCGGCGAGGAGGAACGAGTTGCCGCGCCTGAGAGTGTTATCCGTCGTCGACAGGGCCGACCGACAGTAGACGGGAAACTATGATGCAAACGCTCAGCAACGATGCGGCAGCCCGCTTATCCGAGGGCCTTGCAGAGCCGGAGGCGGTCGCCCCTATGGCGGTGGAAGCTCCGATCAACATTCTGATCGTCGACGACGAGCCGAAGAACCTGATGGTGCTCGAGACGATCCTCGACGATCCCCGGTATCGCCTTGTGCGTGCGGAGTCCGCAGACCAGGCGCTGCTGGCTCTTCTTTCGCGGCAATTCGCGTTGATCATACTTGATATCCGAATGCCCGGAACGACCGGCCTTGAGCTCGCGAAGATGATAAAGGAGCGCAAGAAGAGCTCTCTGATACCCATCATCTTCCTCACTGCCTACTACAACGAGGATCAACACGTGCTCGATGGTTATGGCAGCGGCGCCGTCGACTATCTCTACAAGCCCGTGAATTCCGCTGTTCTTCGTTCAAAGGTTTCTGTCTTTGCGGATCTCCATCGCAAGCAACTCGAGGTCGAGTTCGCCAATCAGGCCTTACAGGGGGAAGTCGCGTCGCGACGCAGAGCAGAGGAGCAATTGCGCGAGCTCAATGTGACACTGGAGCAGCAGGTCGCCGAACGTACGAAGGAGATTCAGACCCTACTGAATGAAGTGAATCATCGCTCCAAGAACATTCTCAGCCTGGTTCTGGCAATTGCAAAGCAGACGGCGGTCAGCGCTCCCAACGAGTTTGTTCAACGCTTCACGCGTCGCGTTCAGGCGCTATCCACGCATCAGGATCTCCTGCTCAACAGCCAGTGGCGGAGTATTGATTTTTCGACGCTCATTCGCGCCCAGCTTGCACATTTCGAGGATCTCGTGGGAGAGCGGATCATTCTCAGTGGCCCTCCGCTCAGGGTCGCCGCGTCGGCGGTCCAATCAATCGGCATGGCCGTGCATGAACTCGCAACGAACGCCGTCAAGCACGGTGCTCTCTCCAACCAGAAGGGGCATGTCGATATTGCCTGGCAATTGGTCGGCAGCGGCAGCGATCAACGCCGCTTCTTGATGAGCTGGAGAGAAAGCGATGGCCCCCGCATCCATGCCCCGCGGCGTCGTGGCTTCGGTTCTAAAGTCATAAAGAACATGGTTGAGTTGAGCCTCGATGGTGAGGTGAATCTCGAATATGCGCCCTCGGGCTTTAGCTGGCAGCTTGCGTGTCCCACGGCAAAAATTCGAGATCACGAGGCCACAGAAGGACTGAGCGACGAAAAGAAGGCCGACCAATGAACGAGCGGCGCAGGGGCAATCGCACGTTGGTGGTCGAGGATGAGCCGCTGCTCGCGATGGACGTAGCGGATCAGCTCACCGATGCCGGGTTCGAGGTCGTTGGCCCCGCAACGTCGGTGGCAAACGCGTTGAAGCTACTGGATGAGGTCGGCTGCGACATTGCTGTGCTCGATATTCATCTCGGCCACGAGAACTCGGAGCCTGTCGCGCTTGCGTTGAAGTCGAGGGGAAATCCGTTTGTCGTCGTTTCGGGGAACTCACAAAGACAGTTCCCGCCAGGCTTTAAGGGCGCTCCCTTCTTGTCGAAGCCCATTTCCGCGGCAGCACTTGTGTCACTTCTTCGGACCTTCGTCGACGTTGCCGAGTGACAAGCGTTGAAAAACGCCAATCGCCGAGGCAGCGCGGGCGAACCCCGGACTGACCCGACAAATCCATACCGAGTCTGCTAAGCGCTCGTGTCAGGCGGCCGCTTCATCAACTCGCGGAGCTGCTTCGTCAGCGAACGCCCGATAATGTGCGTCGTGGAATGGCCCTCCGTGCGGAGAGCCCTCTTGAGTTCCTCAATCGTTTTGCAACCGCCCGACTTGGCGAGCTGAAAAGCGCGTTCCAAGGTTGTAGGATGTGTGTCCATGATGAACTTAAACGCGCGGCGCTGAACTTCCGTTCCCGCGCCTACGCCATCTCTCGAGTGTCGGATAGGGGACATTCACCTCCGGATCGGGACTAACCCTGATAGGAGCACGAGCACGGTCCCCCCTAGTGTGAGCATGCTGGCTGCCTTCCAGTCCAGCCGCCACACCGCTCGCTTGGCGGGCAGGGGGATGTGCCATGGTTTTCTCGTTCGGAGTGCTGTTAATTCTGTGCGGCCTCGGCATCATGGGCTTCGGCCTCCACTTGTTCTATGCGTGGCTGCCCCTCTTCTACGGACTGTTCGGCTTCGAGATCGGGCTGCTGCTTGGCAAGTGGCTGATGGGCAATGTTGGATGGGCCGCATTCATTCTCGCCATCGTGGTCGCTGTCATTGTTGCAGGGGCCGCATACGTTCTCGAACCCTATCGGCGCGTGTTGGTCGGCTTTACGGGAGGCGTGATGCTCGTCCTGGCGCTTGCGTCGCTGCTTGGTCTGGATCGACTGATGTCCGGCCTCCTCGGAACCATTCTGGCCTTGGGCGGCGGTCTGATCGGCGCGACTATCGCACTCGCCTTCTTCGACCTTTTCATTGTCGTCGCCACGGCAATAGGCGGGGCGACGCTGATCGCAACGGGCGCGCAATTGCTGCTCCCGTCGGCAATCGAACCTTCTGGCAGCTTCCTGCCACCGCTGCTCACCGCCATTCTCGCGTTCTTCGGCGCACGCTGGCAGCTTAGCAACATCGCAAATTGGGTTCCTCCGCAATCCACGATCGCAGACGACTTCTCCGATACGATCGGCAAGCAGGCCGACCTGCGAAAACCATAACAAATGGCGAATGCTTCGCGGAACTTCACCAGCAGACCACCGTAGGGTCGCGAGCGCACAGCAACTGCACCCTTTCGGCGTGATGCGAGGTCCCTCGTGAAGATTTCCGAAGAGACATCCACAGATGGCGCTAGAACCAAGCGCGCGGCTCCGCGTCGCGCAAAGGTGCTTGTCGACTTTGCGCTTCAGGGCGGCGGTTCGCACGGCGCGTTCACCTGGGGCGTGCTCGACCGGCTGCTTGAGGAGCCCTGGCTCGAAGTCGAAGGCGTGTCCGGCACTTCGGCAGGAGCAATGAACGCCGCCGTATTGGCCGACGGCTGGGCCGCGGGTGGCGCGGAGGGCGCGCGCAAGGCACTCGATACCTACTGGCGGCAGGTGTCGGATGCCGCCCGCTTCAGCCCCTTCCAGCGCACGCCACTCGACCGCATGTTCGGTCGCTGGTCCTTGGATCATTCGCCGATGTTCATCGCCATGGACTTCATGTCCCGGCTGTTTTCGCCTTATCAACTCAACCCGGGCGGCAGCAACGCGCTGGCGCCCATACTGGCGAAGGAGATCGATTTCGAGCGGCTCCGGAATTCTCCCGTCAAGGTGTTCGTCACTGCCACCAATGTCCGCACCGGGCGACCACGGGTGTTTCGCAACGCCGACATCACCCCCGAGGTGCTGATGGCCTCAGCCTGTCTGCCGACACTGTTCCAAGCCGTCGAGATCGATGGAGAAAGCTATTGGGACGGCGGCTACTCGGGCAATCCGACACTGGCGCCGCTGGTTGGCGAGCTCGTATCCGACGACACGATTCTCATTCCCATCAATCCGGTCGAGCGGCCGGGCACGCCGAAATCCGCCGCCGAGATTTTAAACCGTCTGAACGAAGTGTCGTTCAACGCGGTGCTTATCAAGGAACTGAAGATGATGGCACTGCTGCGCCAGAACAGTATCCCCGGAAACGATGAAGGCGCCGAATGGGCGAGGATGCGCGTCCATATCGTGCGTAATCCCATCATGAATAAGCTCGGCTATTCATCCAAACTGAACGCCGAATGGGAATTCCTGTCCATGCTGCGCGACGAGGGCCGCAAGTCCGCAGAGGAATTCCTGGTCGCGCACGGCGACGATCTCGGCAAGCGCTCCACGCTCGATATCGATCAATTGCTCGCAGAGATGAAGTGAGCCATGGGGCTTCTCGGCATCCTCGTTGGACTCGCCGGCCTGATCTATTTCGCGTTCCGCGGCTCGAGCATCCTCATCCTCGCGCCGATCGCCGGCCTGATCGCCGCCGCGTTCTCCGGCCAGCCGCTGCTGGCGAGCTGGACGCAGATCTTCATGACCAACGCTGCGGACTTTATCGCTCAGTTCTTTCCTCTGTTTCTGCTCGGAGCCTTGTTCGGCAAGCTGATGGAGGATTCCGGCTCTGTAACGTCGATCGCCAACTACATGACCAGCAAGCTTGGTCCACAGCGGGCGATCCTGGCAGTGGTGCTGTCGGGTGCCATCGTCACCTATGGCGGCGTCAGCTTGTTCGTTGCTTTCTTCGTACTCGCCCCCATGGGCATGGCACTATTCCGCCAGGCGAGCGTTCCGCGCCGACTGATGCCAGGCGCGATCGCACTTGGCACGTCCACCTTCACCATGTCGGCCATGCCTGGCACGCCGGCGATTCAGAACGCTATTCCCATGCCGTTCTTCGGCACCACGCCCTTTGCGGCGCCGGGCCTCGGTATCATTGCTTCTCTGATCATGCTCGGCTTCGGTATGTGGTGGCTGAAGCGCTCCGAGGGGAAGGCGCGCCTTGCCGGCGAGGGCTTCGGACCCGACGATGCCGGCACGGCCGATGAAGCTGCGGATGACCCGATCGTTCGGGAACGCGCCTCGACTGCGCGCGAGTTCGACCCGGCCGAAATCCATCGCAGTGCCGCCGCGGCAACTGGACCACCCATCGCATTGGCGGCCTTGCCCATCATCGTGGTGATCCTCACCAATCTTCTGATGTCGTTTGTGATCCTGCCGCGCATGAACGTGGCTTTTCTCGCCGAGCCGCAGTGGGGAGCGACGAGCCTGTCCGCGGTGGGCGGCGTGTGGTCGGTAATCGTCGCGTTGCTGGCCGCCATCGTCGCGGTCATCGCCATCAACTTCCGCAGCGTGCCGGCGCTGCGGGCCACTATGAGTGCCGGCGCCAACGCTTCGGTGCTGCCCATCATCTCAGTGGCGAGCCTCGTCGGTTTCGGCGCCATCGTGGCCTCGCTCCCGGCCTTCGCCGACGTGCGCGACTGGCTGCTCGCCATCGAGGGTGGCCCTCTGGTATCGCTTGCCGTGGCCACCAACATCCTGGCCGCGCTCACCGGCTCAGCCTCGGGTGGTCTCACCATAGCCCTCGATGCACTGGGGCCGAGCTATATGAAGCTCGCGGCTGAGATCGGCATGAATCCGGATCTGATGCACCGCGTCGCTGTAATCGGCGCCGGCACACTCGACAGCCTGCCGCACAATGGCGCCGTGGTAACCCTGCTCTCGGTGTGCGGTGTGACCCACAAAGAAGGTTACCTCGATATTGTCATGGCGGCCATTATGAGCGCTCTCATTGCGCTTGTCGTCGTGATTGCCTTGGGCTCGCTGGTCGGAAGCTTCTGACAGTGAGACATCTCCAATCGACCAACCCTGTTCTGGGGTCCCATGGCACTCGCGATGATGGGAGGCTTGTTCGTCGCAACCCTTCTCACGCTGATCTTTCTCCCCACTCTGTACGGGACGTGGTTCGGGTGGAGGGAGGCGGCGGCTTCCAAGCCCGCAATCGCCGCGACATGACTTTCGTGCACGCCCTGACACGCGACGCCTAGGGGATTGGCGCCTCGGTACTCTCCCACCGCGTTTAGTGGTTTTCCCGTATGGCCGAATTCAGTGTGCCCGCCATAGTTCTTCAGCAACTCAATCGACATTTACCCCATCGAAAGGGCGGACCGAACCATGTCTGATCTCGTGGTACTGGGCTTCGACGGCATTAGCACTGCTGATGAAGTTTTGACTAAGCTTCGCAGCTTGAAGAAGGAAAACCTCATCGACCTCGAAGACGCCTGCGTCGTCGTTCGCGATGCTTCTGGCGCGGTCCAGATCAAGCAAGCAGTCCATCTTGTATCCCTCGGCGCAGCGAGCGGTGCCAGCACCGGAATGTTGATCGGCGCACTCGCCGGGCTGCTGGTGCTCAATCCACTGGCAGGCATGGCCGTGGGCGGACTTGCCGGAGCGGGTTTCGGCGCACTGTCTGGATCACTGGCCGACTATGGCATCAACGATGAGTTCATCAAAGATATTGGCAAGCATATTCCCAATGGCTCCTCCGCACTTTTCGTGCTGATCAAGAGCTCGACGCCTGACAAGGTTCTTCCAGAGATTCAGCCTTACAAGCCACGCATTCTGAAGACATCGCTTTCCAACAAGCAGGAAGAGGAATTGCGCGCCGCACTCGCACCGAAGCCAGCTGCGGCTTGAGCAGGCTCTCTGGTTGGCAGATCTCAGCAATACCGCGCCGAAGGCACTCGCATCTCCTTCACCCGATCATTCGGGAGGGAACGGCTTCTTGCGTGCGGCCGTCGGCGCTGTCGCGGCGATCGCGGCATTTGCCGCGATCTATTGGGCCAGCACCGTTCTCGCACCAATCGCATGCGCGCTCTTCATCATTGCCATCGTGTGGCCATTGCAGAAATGGCTGCAAGCGCGGCTGCCCAAGCTGCTCGCCCTGGCGGTCGTCGTCGCTATCATCGCCGCGGTGTTCGTGGTCTTTGGATCGCTCGTTACCTGGGGCCTCGGCCGGATCGCGAGATGGCTCGCCACGGACGCCGCGCGGTTTCAGCTTTTGTACACGCAGGTGGCAACTTGGCTGGAGCAACACGGCATAGCCGTCGCCGGGCTTTGGGCGGAGCATTTCAATATGCGCTGGCTCGTGCGGGCTGCGCAGGAAATTGCCGGGCGCCTCAACACAACGATCGGCTTCTGGCTGGTCGTTCTAGTGTACGTGATCCTTGGGCTCCTCGAGGTCGATGGCACGGAGCGTAAGCTTCGTGCCATGCCAAACCAGAGCGCTGCACTTGTCTTGCTCAACGGTGCCGCGAGGACGGCTGAAAAGCTCCGTCGATACGTGATCATCAGAACGTTGATGAGCGCGGCGACCGGGGCACTCGTCTGGGCCATCGTCTCGCTCGCCGGCCTGCCGCTGGCAACAGAATGGGGCGTGATCGCCTTCGTCCTGAACTACATTCCCTTTATCGGCCCATTTATAGCCACCGTCTTTCCGACCTTGTTTGCGTTGGCACAGTTCGGATCGTGGCAGGAAGCCTTGATCGTCTTCATCTGTCTCAATATCGCGCAATTCGTCATCGGCAGCTATATCGAGCCGCACGTCGCCGGCAGCGCGCTCGCCATATCGCCCTTCCTCGTCCTCTTCTCCGTATTCCTTTGGACATTTCTGTGGGGCGTGTTCGGCGCTTTCATCGGCGTGCCGATCACGATCGCGCTTCTCACCTTTTGCGCGCAGCATCCCTCGAGCCGCTGGCTGGCCGATCTACTCGCGGCGCCAGACAACGCACCCGAAGCGTGACTTATGCCGGCAACGCGTCCTCGCCGGGGATCTCCACGCGCTCAGGCTCCAGAAGAAGGAGCCCGCCCTCAGCGCCAATAGCCAAGCGATGGATGTAGAAGCAGGTCGCTTGATCGTTCGTCGCCTCCATGACCGGCGAGGGCGCAGAGACGATCCGCACGCTGCCGCACGCACCGATCCAGTCGATGTGGCGATGGCCGTGCATGGTCAGAATGCGTTGACCCATCGGCTGTAGCTGTCGGACGAACCAACTGCCATTGATCAACGCGGTTCCTATGCGCTCCGAAAGTGCGGTGGCGAGTTTCGGATACTCGACGAGATGATGATGGATGGCCAGAATCCAATGGGCGCGCGGGAATTGCTCGATGACGGCCAGTATCCGGCGCGCTTGCGTGCTCGACACGAGACCGAGCGCATTGGTGAAGGAGAAGTGCGTCTCGGCCGTCGAATTGACTAGCAGGACGCCCAAGCCATCCTCGCTGTCGGGCGGAAGTACCAGGGGAAAGAGCTCGTCCCAGAGAGCTGACAATCCCACTGATAGGCGCACGGCTCCCGTATCGGCGAAGGTCGCAATATGAGAGCGGTGCTGGTCCAACGCGCTGGAGAGCGTCTCGCCGATCTGCTCTGTATTCTGGTCGATGACCCTGACATTCGCGCCCTGCACTGCGGCCATGGCCGAGAGGGCGCGCATCTGGCGCAGGCGTCGGCCTGGACTTGTCGGCAGATCTAGCCGCGCCGGGTTTGCCCGGTCGACGACATTCACATCGTGATTGCCCGGAAGAATGAGAATCCGTGCAGCCAGTCGCGGATATCTTGCAAGGGCTGATAGGAACTCGGCCCATTCTGCCGAACGGCCAGCATCCGTCACGTCTCCGGTAACGAGCACGAAGTCGAGTGGCTGACCGCCGTGAATCTGATCCAACCGGGCCAGCACGCGCTCAAGCTTCCCATTGCCGCGCGGCCCAGAGCGCCCGCTCTCGATGCGGAAGCCATAGCGTTCGCCAACGACGTGGAGATCCGAGAGATGTGCGACACGCCACGTCCGGACACCAGGCGGAACACGATCGAACGCCGGGAGATCGCGCGGTTGATCCATGGTGGCATCGGCCAGCCCCCATACAAGAGAAGCCGCGGCCAGATATCCGCTCACGATGACGACGGCATTGGCGAGAGCCGGAACGATCAACCGTTGTGGCGATCCGAGATCTGCGACAGAGCCAATCCAGCGCGTTGCTGGCCACACCAGCATGACGGCGCCCAGCGCAATCCCGCACAGGATCAATCCCGCGCCGCCTGCAGTCGCGGCCCGCAGTCGCGCGCGGCTAAGAGCGTCGCCCCTTCCGCGCAGCGCAAGTTCCACGAGATGGCGAAGGCTCTCGCGGCAGAGCGCATAGCCCGGCTGCACGGCCACCGAATTCAACGACCAGAAGCCTTGCTCGGCCACTCGGTACAGCGGTCGCCCGCCAAGGTATCCGGCGACGACCACCAGGATGAGTAAGAGAAGCGGCCACGCTTCGTACAGAGGTGCCGTAATCTTCCTGGAAACAGTCGCGATCCAGCCTGAGAGGATCAGCGGTGCGAGACCGAGCAGGATTCCCGGCAGCGCGATCAGAAGCAGCCAGGCCAGAGCCAGCTTCGGAAGACTGATCTCCGCCAGCAGGCTGCCCGCCATCGCGAAGAGCGAGCGCCGCTTCGTACTGGAGGCGTCGTCCTCGACGTCGCCTAGTCGCGGATCAAGCAGCGGTGCGATCCTCGGCTCCTCAGCCTCCGACGCGCCCGTTGAGCCGTCTGATCCGTCGGAGATGGAAGGCGTGGCGTTGTCCAACCCCATGATGTCTACGATTGCCCGCCTTCTCCAGGAGCTACGATGTCTGCCACCGCCTCCGCAGATAGGTGTGGCGCAGAGGATCGTCGCGGTGCAGGCACTGCAGGATCGCGTCGTTCACAGAGCACGAGCGAGTGGCGGGGCTGGATCGCCTATCCGTACAGAAGACCCATGCCGGGATGGAATGCGATTTTGAGAGCGGCTGGCTGATCGTGGTGCAAAGTTGTGCGTTGTCGTAGTAGTCGTTGCGATATCTGCTCAAGTTCATTTTAGATCGTCTCCAATTCCGAGATCGGAACCGCGTATTGTCTGGTCGATATCGATCCGATGTGGGTGGAGCGTGACAAGATCACCAGACTGTCGCGAATGATCGTCGCAGGTGCGATGGGAGCAACTGCTTTGGCCACGCGTGAGCATTGTGAGTTGAGGTCGTTGTGGCTCCCATCGGGAGTAACCCCTAATTGGCTCGGGGCATCTCCTGGGGAGACTTAGGCGCCTTGCGATCGCGCCGCACTGCACAATCAACAACAATTTCGTGATGCGATCTGCGCGCCTCTGTCGCACAGTCCGACGCGCAGAATGGCCGCGTCCACTCAATCTATGAGCTGACCGTTGGCGTCGAAAAACGGAAAGGGACCGGGCCAGTCGCCGATGACGGCGGTGTGCGAAACGAGTTGGTCACCCGTCCAGCGGTGAAGCATGTAGCCGGGAGGCTCCAAGCGGAATGCGCTCGGGCCGTTGTCGGTCAGATCGAGTGCAACCTGATGCGCGGGGCTCGGGCAGATCATCGCCGAGCGGCCGCCGATCCGCGCGTGAACCGTTCGATGTACATGGCCGCAGAGGATCGCCTGGACTTGCGGATAGCGCGCGACAACTTCGGCGAACGCCTCGCGGCCGGCGAGCCCTAGGCGATCCATGTGGGCGATGCCCGTCAGAAATGGCGGATGGTGCATCAGAATAAGAGTCGGCACTTCAGGCTCGGAGCGAAGCGTCGCATCGAGCCAAGCGAGCCGCTCAGTGCAGAGTTCTCCGCCGCCTTGACCCGGTACGAGCGTATCGAGACCGATGATCCGCAGCGGTCCGCGCCACGCGGCAAAGTGCAGGAAGCCTTCTGCGGGGAGATAAGCATGATCGCGGAACGCGCGTCATCTCCGTCTGAAGCGGCGCCAGAATCTCGCGCAGGTGCGCGTACTCGGCATCCTCACCAAAATCGACGAGATCGCCTGTGTGGACGATCAGGTCGGGTTTCGGATCGAGCTTGAGGAGCTCGGCCACGAATGTCCTCAGCATGGCCGCTGTGTCGACCCGACGATAGGCGAGGCGTCCCGGCAGCCTGATGTGCGTGTCGGTGATCTGCGCAATGAGCATCACGATGCCTCCGACATGACGATCAATGCCGGATGGTCCACGCATAGGCCGACCTGATCTCCCCGAAGGAATTCACGGCGCGCGGGCGTATCCAGAACGAGCGTCCTCTCGTCGCCGACGTCGACCACGAGGCGTGTCCTGTCACCTCGGAAGACGGTCGCGACGATCTCGCCGCGCAAGTGAGGCGCATTGTCCTCGAGCCTCACGTCCTCGGGGCGGAACCGCACGCTCGTGGCACCAGCCTGCGCGTCCGGCCACGGAATAGTGCCAGCGGATGTCACGAAGGCCCCATCGACAACGCTCCCGTGGAGAACGTTCATGGTCCCGATGAACTCGGCCACAAAGGGAGACGCGGGTTTCAGATAGATTTCGCGCGGCCGGCCGATCTGCGCGACGCGCCCCTCGCTCATGACGACAATGCGATCACCAAGCGCCATGG
>LNFM01006713.1_pt1 | contig 46999 bp, 35 predicted proteins | sample 596031 | NCBI WGS metagenome assembly LNFM01 (sample SAMN04254537, study PRJNA301005) | activated carbon metagenome | isolation source: dual media filters at the Ann Arbor, Michigan drinking water treatment plant | place: USA: Ann Arbor
ATGCTCGGCATCATCGAGGATGGCTTCGCGTCGTCGCGCGCCTTGGCGGCGATTCTCATGGGCATGCTCGATGGCGTCGCGGTGCTGCGCGTCGATCACATGGCGGACGGGGTGCGGCACGCGTTCGCGTTGCGGCTCGAGCCCGATTGCGTGCCGCCCGATGCGGGGGTCGTGCTCGCCAGCTTCGGGACGTTCGTCACGCCGGAGGTCGAGGCCGCGCGGGTCGAGCTGGTGCTGTTGCCCGACCAGCGGCTGGGGCTGCGCAAGGGGCCGGGGATGGCGGACATGACACCGGGGCCGGTGGTCGCCGAGATCGCGAGCCCGCCCGCCGGCGAATGGACGACGATCGTGTGGGAGGTCGAGCTCGACAGCGCGACGATCTCGATGTCGATTGGGGATGGGACGCAGAGCGATTCGGGGATGGCCGTCGCCCTGGGCACGCTCGGCGACGGACGACGCTCGGGCATCGGCTTGGCGTCGCCGGCAGCGACGACCTGCACGGCGAGCTTCGACGACGTGCTGTTCGAGGCGAAGTAGTTTCCCCGGCGCGGGCCGCGTGGTAGGCCATTCGTCGATGGCGCGAGTGAACCGAACCCCGACGACGAGAGCTCCGTCCGTGCGCGTCGTGGCGTGCATCCTGGCCATGGCGAGCGTCTCGGCGTGTCGCAAGGATGACCCGACGCCGAGCTCGACCGCGGCGGATCCGGGCGACCCGAAGGCGCCCGACGCGGTGCCCGATCCCGTGGTCGTCGCGCCGCGCTTCGATCGCATCGTGCCGCGCGACATGCCGGCGCTCGCGGTGCGCGACGGGCTCGTCGAGGGCGCGATGATCCACGCGGGCGTGCGGCTGTCCGCGGCGGTGCCGTGGCTGCGGAGCATCCCCCTGCCCAGCGATGTCGCCCGCGACCTCGCGCAGTTCTCCGAGGCGTCGGGGATCGACTGGCGCGCGGAGGATCTCGAGCGCCGCTTCGCGCTCACCGACGGCGCCGTGGTGACGATGAGCCTGCTGCGCCCGCTCGACGACGGGCTCGCCGAGCTGCGGGACGAGCTGGCGCGCGGCGGATCGGCCCTCGATGGCATGGCCGCGGCGATGCGCGAGGACTCGACCGGTCCCAAGCCATTCGACGCCGCGGTGCCCGCGATCATGCCCGGCGATCCGCTGGCGCCGTCCGAGCCCGTGCCCCCGCCCGTCGCCGCCGCGGATCTCGAGCGCGGCCGCGCGCTGCTCGAGCGCGCCAGCGGCCTCGGCCTGCACTCGCGCTTCGCGGTGCCCGTCACCGACCCGCGCCCGATCGTCGATCACCTGCGCGCGCGCGTGCCGGGCTCGTCGACCACGCGCTGGCTGGACGTCTGCTCCGCGGCCGGCGGCGCGCTGTGCTTCGGCGACGACGACGTGGTCGCCGTGGTCCGCGGCACCGAGCGCGCGGTCACCCTCGACGTGCTCCTGTTCGTGACCGACGGCGACGCGGTCACGCCGACGCGGAAGAAGGCGGTGCTCGACGCGGTCGGCACGGCGACCGCGAGCACCGATCACGACCTGCGCGGCGACGCGGCCGCGGAGATCGACGCGGCGATGATCGTCCGCTTCGCCGGGCTCGACGCCGTGCGCCGCTCGATCTCCGCGGTGGCGTACGACACCGAGCGCGCCGACAGCATCCGCCGCCTCGTCGACGGCGCCGCCGCGCTGCAGGAGCTCACCCGCGCGCCGCAGCTGTTCCGCGGGGCTCGCCTCGCGGCGGCGGTCGACGGCGAGGATCTGCACATGGAGCTGCGGTGGTTGCTGGTGTCCGGCCAGGCCGACGCGGTGGCCACCGCGTTCGCGGGCCCCAGCCCAGGAATCGCTGCGCCCGTCCCCACCCTCGCGGCGCTGTGCGACGGCAGCCTGTTCTGCTTCCGCACCGCCGGGCTCCCGCGGCCCTCGACGCTGGCCGAGCGCCTCGGCGTCGGGCCGTGGAGCCGCGGGCCGGACGCGGCCGAGCGCGAGACGGGTCGCTCCGAGGACGCCTTCTACCTCCACGTGCTCGCGGCGAGCTGGCCGAACTTCCTCGGTTCGATCGCGCGGCTGCCGAGCGTCGAGCTCGGGTCGGGGCCCGAGGCCGCGATCGCCCGCAACGTCGTCGACATGATCGGCCGCGTCGAGGGCACCGGCGGCAGCCTCCGCAGCGCGAGCATGTCGGGGTACCGCATGAGCGGCGACTACGTCGTGTACGCGCGCACCACCGCCGCGGACACCGGCGTGCCCAAGGCGATGCTCTCGCTCGCGGGCCAGAGCATGGGCGACGTCACGCTGCCGGGTGGCGCCGGGGTGGCGAGCGCCTTCACGATCCCCGAGGACGAGCTGCCGGCGACGTTGATGGCCCGCACGGATCCGCCGGCGGCCGGGTCCACCGCGGCGACGAGCGGCTGGCTCGCGCTGGTCGACGGTCCCGATCGCATGGCGTGGCTGCTCGGGCTGCCGAGCGAGGCGCACGCGGGGCCGGGGGTGTACGTCGAGATCCCGGATCTCGGCCGGTTGGTCGCGGTCGTGCCGGATCTGGCGCGCGAGCTCGCGGCGATGATGGGCTTCCTCGAGCGACGGTCGCTGCGGCTGGGCGCGGAGATCGACGATGGTGAGGTGCTGGTGCGGGGGGCGTTGCTGCGGGGGAAGTGAGGCGCCCTCACCCCGCGAACGTCAGCTTCCGCGCCGCGGCCTTGCACCGCGCGCACGCATCCGCCCACGCCCGCCGGTTGTCGAACCCATACCGCTTCCCGTCGTGCACGATCGTCCAGCGGTACTCCGACAGCGCACAGAACAGGATCTCGTACACGTTCTTGATGTGGTCGTCGTGGACGTAGAAGCCGCCCTCGACCGATCGATCGGGGTCGATGGTCACCGCGCCGCGCTCGGCCATGGTGCGGTTGACCATCCAGCGGCCGTCGATCTTCGCCTTGCTGGCGACGTCCGGCAGCTCGCTCCACAGGAAGTCCGGCCACTGCTCGCCGCGCTTGCCGGGCACGGGGCAGTAGGCGACCGGCTCGCCCTCGGCGTCGCGGCGGACCATGTAGCGCAGCACGGCCGCGCCGAAGCGAGCGGTGAGATCGATGCGCCACAGCTGCACGCGCGCGGCCTGGTTGTCCCGCTCGAGCGCGACCTGCAGCCGCGTGACCATGCCGTTCCACACCGGGGCCTCGGCGTCGGTGTCGGCGCAGATCGGTCGCCCGGCTCGGAGCGCCGCGTCGAGCAGCGCCTGGTACATCGCGGGGTCGTCGCGCCGCGCCTCGCGGGCCAGCCCGCACGTGCGTCGCCGCGACAGCGCGGTGCGGCGGACGTCGGCCGACACGCGCACCGTCCAACGACGGCCGTCCCGCTCGGCCCACTCGTCGCGCCGCACGAGCGCGGGGCCCTTCGGGTCGTAGAAGATGCGGGTGATGCGGCGCTCGGCCGCGTCGACGACCGTCGAGCCCAGGGGGAACCAACCGTCGGTGGGCCCGCGCGCGCCGGGCCGCAGGTCGAGGGCGATCCGTCGGGTGCGCACGGTGAGGTTGCCGCGGCCGTCGAGCTCGGCGAACTCGGCGTCGGCCTCGAGCACCCCGCCGGTGACGTCGATCTGCACGCGGTCGTCGTCGATCGTCCGCACGTGCCTCGGGTTGGCGACGAAGTCGACGGCGCGGACGTCGGGCAGCCACCGCGAGAACACCGCCTCGAGGTCGGCCTTCTCGCCGTCGGCGAAGGTCAACTTGCGCACGCGCAGCGCCGTGGGGCCGCCCTCGTCGGGCCAGCGGACCGACCGCCTGCCCTTCGCCGGCGCGAAGACCAGCACGTCGGGCCGCGCGTCGTTGCGCGCGCCTCCGAACGAGCTCTCGCCCGCGTCGCCCTCGTCGGTGCCGTCGATGGACTCGTACTCCGAGCCGAGCTCGATGACGCTGGCGGCCAGCTCCAACAACAGCGTCCGGTCGAAGACCTGCGTGCGACCGGTGTCGCTGCGGAACTCGCTGACGCGCGGCCCGTCGTCGAGCACCAGGCCGATGCACTCCATCACCGCCTTCACGTCGCAGTGTCCGGCCCACGCGACCCAGTCGAGGGTGCCGCCTGCTACCACGCCGTCGTCGTTCCAGTCGAGCGGGATGCCGGACCGCAGGCGCTTGTCGCCGGGCGCCCGCAGGAAGGTGAGATCCTCGAGGTCGAGCGCGGCGCTGCGCACGATTCCGTCGTCGACCCGCACGGCGCGACCATCCGCGAGGCGCAGGTCGCCGTCCCCGTCGCGGTGGATCCACGCGCCGGCCTCGGGGTGCGTCGCGGCGGGATCGATGCGCAGCAGCTCGTACTGCGGATCGGCCACGTCCGACTCCGAATCCACCGACACGATCTGTCGCGTCTCGCGATCGATGAGCAGCCCGCCGACGGTGGTCTCGATGTCGCGCTCGTCGATGATCGACGCGAACGCGTACTTCGAGCGCATGATCGCGTCGAGATGGGCCTGGGCCTGCTCGCGCTGGCGACGGACCGATTCCTGCGACGCGGCCGACAGGCACGCCATCGCCCGCGTGCCGTCGACCGGCAGCGCCGCGAGGATCGCCTCGAGGTAGTGCACGAACGGCGCGTCCTTGCCGTAGCTGTGGTAGGTGCCCGAGTCGACGTCGTCGAACGCGGTCGCGCCGAGGAAGCTCGCGTCCTCGAGCTCGCGGAGGACGCGGAGCCCCGCGACGCGACCCGCGAACCGACCGCGCGCGACCCAGCGGGCGAAGGCCTTGCGCACGGCGGCGAAGTACGCCGCGTGTCGCTGGCCGCGGATGCTGTTGCGCCAGAAGTGCTCGCCGCCCGCCGGCGCCTGGCCGCGGGGCAGATCCGCGGCAGCGAGCACCCGGGCGTTCGCCTCGCGGTGCGCCGACACGGCCGCGCGCAGCGACGCGGGATCGGTGGGCGTCGGCTCGGGATCGAAGCGGAACACCGGCGGCGCGGGGTCCTTCGCGGCGGGCATCCGCGCGACCAGCCGCGGGTGGGCGCGATCGCCCTCACCGACGAACAGCACCAGCTCGGTGCGGCCGCCGACCCGCAACGGCCGCGTGCGGACCTCCTTGATCCGCGTCGCCTCCGTCGACGCCAGCGCGCGGACGAACGCGCGGTAGGCCGCGTCGTCGCGGACCTTCATCGCCGCCGCCGCCGCGTGACCGCGCCGAGGGCCAGGAGCGCCAGCCACCCCGAGCCGCGGGCGTCGGTGCGGCAGCCGCAGCCGCCCGCGTCGTCGTCGTCGGCAGGGCTCGTCCCCGACGACGACGCGTCGGTGTCGGGCGCCGTCGTGCCGCCGCTGGCCGACGCGGTGGCCGACGCGCTCGCCCCCGAGGCGCTGGCGTCCGAGGCGGTCGCGTCGGTCGGATCGGGCACCTCACCCGACGACGAGCCGCCGCCGTCGGTGGATTCCGCCCCGCCCGTGTCGTCGACGCCCCCGGAGGTGCTCGCCCCCGCGGGCCCGATCACGATGTCGGCGCATTGATAGTACAGCGAGCCCTCGGAGAAGCTCGCGCTGTACATCACCTGCATCAGCTGCAGCGTGCACGGGTTGCAATCCATGTCCGGCAGCGTGAGCTCGGCCTCGTGGAACTCGACGCCGGGCTCGTCCACGATCTCGTCGAGCAGCACGGTCGGCGAGTTGTAGAAGTCCTCGAAGCCCGTCGGGTTGACGAACGCCTCGTCGCCGGCGGCGCTGAGCGAGATCCGGAAGTGCGAGTCGTGATCGATGAACTCGTCCCACGTGACGGTGATCGTGTCGCCGGCGACGAGCATCGTCGGAGGGTTGACCCCAGCAGGGTTGCCCGGTGCGCCGCAGGGGTAGTCCTTCTGCATGTCCTGGCCGTAGCGCGCCGCAGGGGACGTCAGGCTGATGTGCGCCGCGGCGGCCCCCGAGGACGACGCGACCGCGAGACCGACGACGAGCGCAGGCAGGGTTCGATGCATCACATCGACGAGCCTATCGCATCTGCGCGGCGGGAGGATCAGCGATGCGCGGCCAGCCACGCGTCGATCTCCTCGGCCTGGCGCGCGGCCGCCCCCGAGGCCGTCGGGCGCGACCGGGCCGACAGCGCCAGCCGACGCGCCTGCACCGGATCATCGAGCAGGCGCGCGAGCGAGAACTCGACCTCCGCGAGGACACCGTCGCCGACGTCCGCCCCCGCGACGAGCTGCAGCAGCGACTCGTACGCGGCGACCGCCTCGCGCGGGCGTCCGAGCGCAGTCAACAGGCTGGCCCGCATCACGTACGCGTCGATCGTCGCGGTGTGGGTCGGACCGAGACGATCACGCAGCTGCGGGACGAGGGCCTCGATCACCGCGAGCGCGCCCGCAGCGTCGCCCTCGGCGCGCAGCACCGCGGCCTCGGTCGTCCGCCCGAGCAGCGCCTCGGGGTGATCGTCCTCGACCAGCTGGCGGCGGATCGTCAGCGCGCGATCGAGGTGCGTGCGGGCCTCCGCGACGCGATGCACGGCCAGCAGCGCGTGCACGAGGTTGGTCTCGCTCTGCGCGACCGGCAGCGACGCGTCGCCGTGGATCCGCTCCCGCAGCGCGATCACCCGCTCGTGCAGGGCGATCGCCCGCTCGTTCTGACCGTCCTGGCGATACGCGCTCGCCAGGTTGTTGAGCGTGTTGGCGACCTCGCGGTGCTCGGGCCCGAGCAGTCGCGCCTGAGCCTCCGCGATCCCCTCCATGCGCTCGAGTCCGACGGCGAACGCCCCCCTGCGCATCTCGACGACCGCGAGGTTGGTCGCGAGCGCCAACGTGTCGGGGTGTTCGGGCCCGAGCATCACGTCGTAGGTCGCGAGCGCCTCGACGAGGTACGCCTCGGCCTTGGCGTAGCGACCGCGGCTCGCCAGGATCGCGCCGAAGTTGCCGAGCAATCGCGCCAGCCGCAGGTGCTCGGGGGCGAGCCCGCGCTGCAGCGACACCGCCCGATCGGCGAGTTGCTCCCCGACGTCGAAGTCGCCCGCGAGCACGTAGAGGATCGCCTCGACGTTGAGCAGCGTGATCTCGGCGACCGGATCCGCCATCGTGTCGTTGAGCGCAGTCGCGAGGGCACCCCACCCGTGCCCTGCCTGCCAATCCGACAGCGCGTAGCCGTCGAGGTACGCCAGCGACGCGAGCAGGCGGATCGCGACGCGACGCGAGTTGCTGGCCAGCGCGGCGCCGAGGGCCTCGTGCGCCAGGGCGCGCGCCAGCTTGGCGTCGCCCGCCTCGGAGGTGGCGTTCGACAGGGCCTCGATCGCCAGGGCGACGAGCGGTCGATGGCCGAGCCGGCGCGCCTCCTCGACCGCGGGCTCGAGCACCACCACCGCGTCGGCGGCCCTGCCCGCGCGCGTCAACGCGGCGCCGCGGGCGAGGGTCTCCTCGACGCTCGCCCGCGCCTCCACGCTCGCCGCGTCGCTCGGCGCGCGGTCGATCGCCAGGAGCTCCTCGCTCGCGGCGCACTCGGCCACCGGGCGCAGCGCACCGACGGCCCGCACCGCCCGCTCGACCGCGCGCGCGTCGGCGGTCGCGAGGATGTCGAGGGTCGCCGCGAGCTCGCCGCGGGCGCCCTCGAGACACGCGATGCGGGCGTCGAGCAGCTCCTCGGATTGCTCGCCGTAGATCTTGGTCGCGGCGCAGGCCCCGTCGTGGGCCTCGACCCACGCCTGCGCGTAGCCGTCGACGAGCTCACGGACGCGGGCCTCGGCGCCCTCGGCATACGGGACGCCGGTCGCGAGCATCGCCTCGCGGATCTCGGCCCGGCGGGCGTCGTCCCAGATCCCGACCAGCTTGCGATCCGCGTCGCGGCACGGTCGCGGCCCCACGAGCATCGTCGCGGCGCCCCCCAGCCCGACGGCGAGCACCGCCGCGCCGCCGACCCAGCGCGCGACCCGTCGGCGGCGGACGCTCGGATCATCGGCGAGCGCGGCGAGCAGCTCGTCCATCGTCGCGAAGCGCCGCGCGGGATCGGGCTCGAGCCCGCGCAGCAGCACCCGGTGCACCCACGTCGGGACCCCGAGCGAGGGATCGATCTCGCCGAGGCGCCGCTCGTGCTTGCGCACCGCGAGCTCGGCGAGGCTGTCGCCGCTGAACGCCCGCGTCCGGTACAGCGCCTCGAACAGGGCCACGCAGAACGCGAACTGATCGGCGCGCCCATCGACGGGTAGGCCGTGGTGCTGCTCGGGCGCCATGTAGCGCGGCGTGCCGACGGCCGTGCCTGCGACGGTGAGCTCGGACGCCGCCGGGGCGTCGTCCTCGGGCTCGGAGGACCGGGACGAGTCCGCGTCGCCACCGGCGGCGCGCGCCAACCCGAAGTCCATCACGCGTGCCCGACCATCGCGCCCGACGAGCACGTTGTGCGGCTTGAAGTCGCGGTGCACGAGGCCCACCGCGTGGGCGGCCGCGAGCCCGCGCCCGGCCTGCGAGAACATCGCCACGATCTCGCGCCAGTGCCGGGGCGTCGTCGCCAACCACTGCGCGAGGACCTCGGTCGCGAGGAACTCCATCGCGATCCACACCTGCCCGCGGAACGTGCCCGCGTCGTAGACGGGCAGCACGTTGGGGTGCGAGACGCGAGCCATGGCCTGGGCCTCGCGCCGCAGTCGGGCGCCCGCGCGCTCGGGGTGCGACGACCCGCTCGGGCGCAGCAGCTTCAGCGCGACTTCGCGCTGGAGCTCCGGATCGTAGCCGCGATACACGACGCCCATCGCGCCCGAGCCCGCGATGCCGATCACCACGTAGCGACCGAGCGACGTGCCACGCGCGATGGGTTCGGCGCGGTCCGAGGGCGTCGGTCGGACGCCGGCATCCATCGTGTCGGTGTCGGCCGCGCTCCGTGGCGGTTCGGTGGGCGTCATCACGATGGCGCGACCCGAGAGCATACGGTGGATCGGGGCACCAGCACCGCGGTAGTGTCCGGCCGATGCGTCGACACCCCTGGACGTCGTTGGTTCCGCCCGTCGGCATCGCACCGTCGCGGGGGCTCGCAGTGTCGCGCGCAGGGGGACTCGTCGCGTGGGCCCTCGTCGCGTGCGGACCCGTCGCATGCGGCGGTGACGGGGCCCGTGCCCTCGAGGAGGGCAGCAGCGACGACGGCGACGTGATGACGACGATCCCGGTGACGGGCGACGGAACCTCGCCGGGCACCGACGATCCGACGACGCCCGCGGACTCCTCCAGCGACCCCAGCGATGCGAGCGCGTCCGACGACGCGAGCACCGGCGATCCCACCGGCGGCACCGAGGTCGACGCGTGCCCGACGGAGTTCACCTACGCCGATGACCCCGGCACCTCGGCGGTGCGGATCGCCGGCGAGTGGCAGGGCTTCGACCTCCCGACCGCGGCCGCCCTGGCGCAGGACGGCGCCACGTGGCGCGGCACGATCGACCTGCCGCCGGGCCTGCACGCGTACAAGGTCGTGGTCGACGACGCCGGCGGGACCCAGTGGCTCCTCGACCCGGCGCAGGGGCGACGCAAGTACGTCGACGAGATCGAGAACTCGGCGGTGCTCGTGCCCGACTGCAACCTGCCGCGCCTCGTCGTCGAGGACCACGGCGTCGAGCGCCCCGCCGCGGGCGACGCCGAGTTCACCGCGACGCTGCGCTACGTCGACGGCGCCCCGGGCGACGGCGCCGACGCGACGGCGTTCACCGCGGTCCTGCGACGCGACGGCGACGAACGAGCGCTGCTCGAGGACGAGCTCGTCATCGACGCGACCACCGGAGACGCGACCCTCGTCGTGGCCGGGCTCGACGACGGCAAGTACACGATCGTCGTCACGGCCGTGGACGCCGGCGGCCGCAGCGGGCTGCCGCTGCGCCTGCCGTTCTGGGTCGAGGCCGAGGCCTTCGACTGGCGCGACGCGATCATCTACATGGTGATGACCGATCGCTTCCGCAACGGCGACGGTGCCAACGATCCCCCGCCCACGCCCAACGCGGATCCGCGCGGCGACTTCCTCGGCGGCGATCTGCAGGGCGTCCGCGACGCGATCGAGGACGGCACGCTCGACGCCCTGGGCGTCCGCGCGATCTGGCTGTCGCCGGTGCACGAGAACCCCGTCGGCGCGTACCTGGCCGGGGACGGGGTCCACCAGGTGACCGGCTACCACGGCTACTGGCCGGTGGCCGGACGCACGGTCGACCCGCGCATCGGCGGCGAGGCAGCGCTGCGCGAGCTGGTCGCGGCCGCCCACGCCCACGGCATCCGGGTCTTGCAGGATTTCGTCGTGAACCATGTGCACGAGGACCACGAGTACGTGGCCGAGCACCCCGATTGGTTCCGTACCGGTTGCGTGTGCGGGACCAACGGCTGCGATTGGACCGCAAACGCGCTCGAATGTACGTTCACCGAGTACCTCCCCGACATCGATCACCGCGTGCCGGAGGCCAACGCCGCGGTGGTCGACGACGCGGTGTGGTGGCTCGACACGTACGACCTCGACGGCCTGCGGGTCGACGCCGTCAAGCACGTCGAGGAGGCCGCGATCCGCAACCTCGCCGCGGCGGTGCGCGAGGGCTTCGAGGCCGCGGGCACGCGCTACTTCTTGATGGGCGAGACGGCGATGGGCTGGAGCGACTGCCCCGACCCGTGCAACGACGAGAACTACGGCACGATCGCGCGCTACGTCGGGCCCCACGGGCTCGACGGCCAGTTCGACTTCGTGCTCTACCACGGCGTCTCGTACCGGGTGTTCGCCTACGGTGACAACGGCATGCTCCACGCCGACTACTGGTTCGGCCACGGCCAGACCAAGTGGCCCGAGGGCGCCGTGATGACGCCGTACATCGGGAGCCACGACACCTCGCGCTTCGCGACGATGGCGGACTACCGCGGCCAGGACGGCGCGCACCCCCGATCGATCGCGTCGAACCAGTGGACCGACATCGCGGTCGCGCCCGGCGACGGCGAGCCGTACCGACGGACGCGCATCGCCTTCGCGTGGCTGCTCGGCCTGCCCGGCGCGCCGCTGCTGTACTACGGCGACGAGTACGGGCAGTGGGGCGGCGCCGATCCGAACAACCGGCTGATGTGGCGGGACGAGGGCGAGCTCGGCGGCGACGAGGCCGACACCCTGGACTTCGTGCGCGCCCTCGGCCAGGCGCGGCGCGACGTCCCGGCGCTGCGGCGCGGCGAGTACCTGTCGCTCGGCGCCACCGAGGACACGCTGGCGTTCGCGCGCTTGGTGGGCCCCGGCGACGTCGCCATCGTCGCGCTCACGCGCGCGGTCACCAACCAGCAGATCGACGTCGACGTCGTGCAGCTCGGGCTCGCGCCCGGCACCATGCTCGACGACGTCCTCGGCGGCGCGGGGGCGACGGTCGACGGTGGCGGGGACGTCACCATCGCGATCCCGGCATCGGGCGCGGTGATCCTGACGCCCTGACTTGCTGAGGCCCTGAGTTCCTGACGCCCCGAGTTCCTGACGCCCTGAGCCGCGGACGCGCCGCGTCAGCCGCGGAGCCGCTCGAGCTCCGGGAGCAGCCGCGCGCCCGGCGGGCCCGCGGCCGCGATCGTCACGGCCGCCGTGGTGTGCCACGCCGCGGCCTCGATGTCGCGGCCGAGCTGGCGGAGCGCCGCAGTGCGGACCAGCGCCATCTCGGCCCGATCGCCGGCGTCGAACTCGACCGCAGCGACCAGCCCGATCGCGCGCTCGATGTCCGCGAGCGCGTCCGCGGGACGCCCCTGCACGAGGTGCAGTCGCGCCCGCGCCGTGAGCGGCAGCGCGAGATCGGGGTGCTCGGCGCCGAGCGCCGCGCGGCGGACCGCGATCGCCCGATCCAGCGACACGGCCGCGTCCCCCAGCGCTCCGCGTCCGAGCTGCGCCCGGCCGAGCGTCGTCCACACCCCGGCGACGCGCGGATCGTCGGCGCCGAGCTTGGCGACGAGGCTCGCGAGCGCCGCGGCGGCGATGGGCTCGGCCTCCTCGGGACGACCCGCGAGCTCGAGGAACGCCGCGAGGTTGTGACCGGCCTGCGCGACCTGGGGATCGTCGGCGCCGAAGTCCGCGGCGAGCACATCGCGACCGACGACCAGCCGAGCGATCGCCTCGTCCAGCCGGCCGAGCCGCTCGAACACCAGCGACAGGTTCACCTGCACGCGGCCGTACTCGGGGTGGTGGTCGCCGAACGAGGCGGCGACGAGCTCGGCCGCGCGCTCGAAGGCGACCCGCGCAGCCTCGTAGTTGCCCGCCCGCAGCTCGATCGCGCCGCGCGTGTTGTAGTCGTTGCCGACGCGGGCCTGCAGGCCGCTCGCCTCTGCGGCCGCGATCGCCTCGCCCACGAGGTCGCGCGCGCGATCGTAGTCGCCGGCGGCGAAGGCGAGCTGCGCACGCGTGTGCGCGAGGGATGGATCGGCGCCGCGATCGGGGGACACCGCGGCGGCCACGGCGATCGATCGCGCGGCCTCGCCGAGCTTGCCGAGGCGCGCCCCCTCGACGAAGGCGAGCTCGCGCGCCGCGTCGGCCGCCACGCCGAACGCGTGCTGCTCGAGCCCGGCCAGCATGGCCCGCTCGTACCAGGTCGCGGCCGCGGGGTCGGAGCGGATGTCGAGCCACCGCGCCCGCGCGGCCCAGATCCTGGCCTCGAGCACGGGCGCGCCGACGAGCGCAGCGTCGCGCTCGAGCGAGGCGAGCTCGGCGTCGAGGTCGGTGTCGGCGGCCGCTTCGATCCGCGCGCGCGTGCCGGCGAGGCCCTGGCGCAGCGCCTCGACCGACGCGCCCTCGGGGCCGACCGCGGCCTCGTCGTCGATGCGCCCCGCAGCGTCGGGCGTGCAGCCGCGCGGCTCGGGCAGCCCCGAGAGCACCCGCTGGGCGCGGCGCGCCGTGGCGGTGTCGGCCCCGACGAGGACCCGCGTGATCGCCTCGACCTCGCCGAGCTGGACGCGCAGGCACGCGGCGCGCAGCTCGAGCATCGCCTCGGATTGCTCGTGGCGGACGCGCGTCGCTCGACACGCCTCGGTGCGCTCGAGGATCCACCGCTCGCGCCACGCCCCGAGCTCGCGATCGATCCACGTCGCCGTGCTCGCGGCCCACGGGCGGTCGATCGCCGCGAACGCCTCGCTCAGCCTGCGGGCCTGGACGGGCCCCCACACCTCGGCCGCCAGCGACGCGGCCTCCGTGCACGGGGGCTCGCGGTTCGACCACCACACGACCCCGCCGAGCGCCGCCGCGCCGACGACGGCCACCGGCCACCGGCGCGCGATCGGCCGGCGCAACGCCTCGAGCTCGCGCAGCAGCGCGGGCATGTCGGGGTAGCGCGCCGCCGGCTCGCGCTGCAGCGCGCGGGCACAGATCCGCCACACCTCCCGTTCGACGCGCCCCCGGATCGTCGGCGTGCGCGGCGGCTCGTGCAGCACGCCCATCGCGATCGACCGCGCGTGCTCGCCCCCGAAGGGCCGGGCCGACCACACCGCCTCGTAGAGCGAGACGCCGAACGCGAACTGATCGCTGCGCGCGTCGAGGTCCCCGCCGCGGAACTGCTCCGGGGACATGTACGCCGGCGTGCCGATGGCGGCGCCCGTCCGCGTGATCCGCAGCGACGCCGCGGACATCGACGCGAGCATCGCCTCCACGGACGCGTCCGCGTCGCCGCCCGACTTGCCGGCGTCGTGGGCGATCGCCAGGCCGAAGTCGAGCACCTGCGCCCGCAGGCCGTCGTCGCCGTCGTCACGCACGAGCACGTTGTCGGGCTTGAAGTCGCGGTGCACGAGGCCGGCGGCGTGGGCCGCCGCGAGCCCGCGACCCGCCTGCACCAACACGTCGAGCCTCCGCGCGAGCGCCGGGCCGCTCGCCAACCACTCGCGCAGCGTCCCGCCGCGGACCTGCTCCATCGCGACCCAGACGCGGCCGTCGAACACGCCCGCGTCGTAGACCGGCACGACGTTGGGGTGCGCGAGCTTGGCCATCGACTGCGCCTCGCGGAGCATCCGCACCTGGGCGCGCTCGCCCACGTCCATCGACAGCAGCTTCACCGCGACCGGGCGCGCGAGCACCGGATCGAACGCCGAGTAGACGACGCCCATGCCACCGCGACCGAGCACCGCCTCGACGCGGTAGCGGCCGAGCACCTCGGGGCGCGCGTCGGGGCCGACGACCGTCTCGTCCGTGACCGTCGCGAGCGGCTCGGTCCCGGGGGCCGACGGCTCGGATCGCGGCAGGGACGAGCTCGCCATGCGGGCGGCATCGTACCTCGTCGTCGCGGCGACCCACGGCGTCAGCCGCCAAAGAGCCGCCGCAGCACGCCGCGCTTCTTCGGCTTCTTCTTCGGCGCCGCGTAGGCCGGCGGCACTGTCCATTGGGCCGCGGGCACCGGGTGCGCCGCGAGCACCTGGGCGCGGAGCACCGCCAGGCGCGTCGGGAGCAGCGCGCACGTGGCCGAGGTCGCGGGATCGGCGTCGGCGGGCGCGACGGGCGGGCTCACGCGGTGCAGCGTCCCGAGCACGTCGGGCGTGGGCTCGCGCGCGATGGCGTCGAGCCCCGACGCGAACGTGACGCACGGCGTCGGCGTCTGCGATGCCTGCCAGAGATCGAGGGACCGCTGAAGACCGCCGTCGATCATCGCGCCGTGCACGGCGTCCTCCCGGATGCGATCGAGGGCGCGGTGACGCGGTGCGTGGCCGAGCACCGGCGTCGGCGCGTGGACGAACTCGACGAGCAGCGGCAGCGCACGATCGCCGAGCGAGTCGATCGCGAAGCCGACGGCGGCCTCGCGGAGCTCCGGCCGCCGGACGAGCGCGAACAGCTCGGCCGCGGCGTCGCGATCCTCGAGCAACGTGGGATCGTGGTCCAGGGCGGCGGCGAAGGCCGCGAGCGCCTCGGCGCCCTTGCCCTCGGTCGCGGCGAGCGTGCGCGCCCGCTGGGCCTGCGGCGCGGCGGCGGCCGACGGCGACGCGCCGAACACCGGCATCGGCACGAACACCGGCGGCGTGACCACCGGGGCCGCCGACGCGGCCGGCGCGACGCTGGGCGGCGTCGGCGGTCGGCTCGGCGCCACGGGCTCGTCGCGCGGGAGCGAGGCCACCACGACGATCCCGACCACGACGATCCCGACCACGCCGATCCCACCGGCGATCCACCACGCACGGCGGGTCGACGTGGCGACGGGGCGTGGCGCCGCCGTCGACATCACCGCGCGCATGGTCATGCGCGATGCGTCCGGCCACGTGACCGGCGGGGCGCCCGCGGACGGGGCGTCGAGCGCCGCCAACGCGGCGCGCACCTCGGTCGCGCTGGCGAAGCGGTCCGCGCGATCCTTCTCGAGCAGGCGACGGACGACCACCCGCAGCGGCGCCGGCAGGGCCTCGGACAGCGCCGGCGGATCCTCGAACAGGTGCTTGCGCAGCAGCGTCGTCGCGTCGTCGCCCAGGAACGGCGGCATCCCGGCGAGCATCTCGAAGAGGATGACGCCGGCGGCATAGAGGTCGGTCCGCGCATCGACGACACCGCCCGCGGCCTGCTCGGGGCTCATGTACAGCGGCGTACCGAACACCACGCCGACGCGCGTCAGCTTGGGGCCGACCTCCTCGCCCTCGCTGATCTTCGCGATCCCGAAGTCGACCAGCTTGAGCTGCTCGCTGCCGTCGTGATCGCGGGTCACGAAGATGTTCTCGGGCTTGAGATCCCGATGGACCACGCCGTGGCCATGGGCGTGCTCGAGCGCGGCGAGGATCTGCTGCATCAGCGCGACGGCGCGGGATGGCGGCAGCGGGCGACCGAGCAGCGCCGCGAGCTCCTGCCCCTCGAGCAGCTGCATCGCCAGGTACTTCGCCGGGGGCATCCCCGGGTTGGGCTGCCACACGCCGAAGTCGAGCACGCGCACGCAGTTGGGATGATCGAGCCGCGAGGCGCTCGCGGCCTCGCGCTCGAATCGCGCCGCGATCTCGCGATCGCCCGCGAGCTCGGGGTGCAGCAGCTTGACGGCCACGTCGCGGCGCAGGCCGAGGTGATGGCAGCGCAGCACCGCGCCCATGCCCCCGCGCCCGAGCACCGCATCGACGCGGTAGCGCTCGGCGATCACGTGGCCGACGAGGACCGACGGATCGTCGGGCACGGGCGGCGGAGCCTGCCCAGAGCGCGCAGGGGTCACCCGTGCATTGTATCGTCGATCGGTCCCTTGACGGTCGTGGTGACCCGTCGTCTCCTGTCCTCCACCATGGGATTCTTCGACAAGCTCAAGAGTGCGGTCAGCGTGGTCACCGGCGGCGCCGCGACCGTGACCATCGAATTCCAACCGAGCGTCGCAATTCCCGGCAAGCCGCTGCGGGTCCGCGTGACGGCGACCGCGAAGGGCGCCGCGATCAAGGGCGACGGCATCCTCGTCGACGTCCAGGGCATGGAGGAGATCCGGGTGCGCAAGGACGACGGCCCCGGACTCGAGGACGACCTGTCGATCTCGCGGCCGACGCTCGAGCAGACCTTCACGATCGCGGGGGCCTTCTCGATGGGTCCGGGCGAGTCCAAGACGTGGGAGGGGACGATCCAGTTGCCCGCCAACGCGCAGCCGACGTTCGACGGATCCATCTGCGATCACGGCTGGGGCATCCGCGGCCGGCTGTCGATGTTCGGCAACGACCCCGACTCGGGCTACGTGCCGATGCGCGTCGGCCTCGAGGCGTGAGCGCGTCGCGGCCCTGCGCTACCCGGTGCAGGTGCCGGGCCCGCACAGGTCCGCGCACTGCTGTTCGACGCACGTGACCATCGCGTCGACGAGGAAGCACAGGTTGTGCTCCGCGCAATTCTGGCAGCAGTGATCGAGGCACGACTGCTGGATGCCGTCCGCCGGGCACATGTAGCCGATGCAGGCCAGCGAGCCGGCGCACTCGCCGTTCGAGGCGCAGGCGTCGTAGGCGTCCTTGCACGCGCCGACCCGCGCGCACTCCCAGCAGGTGGTGCAGTCCTCGGGGGGGACATCGCAGCCCGGGGCCGCCGTCGTCGACGACATCGACGCGCCGGTCGAGCTCGAGTCGGCGACCGCGGTGCTCGTCGACGACGTCGAGGCGGCGGTCGTGCTGTCGCCGCCGCCGTCGTCGCCGCTGCCGCAACCGAACAGGAGGCACCCGAGGGCGAGCCGTCGCATTGCGGCATGCTATCTGGCTCCGCTGGCCGACTCAAGGTAGGTTCCGGCCATGCCCACGTCCGTCGTCGTGCAGAAGTACGGTGGATCCTCGGTCGCCGATGCCGAGCGCATCCGCAAGGTCGCCGCGCGAGTGGTCGCGACCAAGCTCGCCGGTCACCGCGTCGTCGTCGTCGTCTCGGCGATGGGCAAGAGCACGGATCAGCTGCTGGCGCGCGCGAACGAGATCTCGGCGAGCCCGTCGCGGCGCGAACTCGACATGCTGCTGTCCTGCGGCGAGCGGGCGAGCATGGCGCTGTTGTGCATGGCGATCCAGGAGCTCGGCCACGAGGCCATCTCGTTGACGGGCTCGCAGTCCGGCATCTTGACCAACGATCGCCACTCGGGCGCGCGGATCCTCGAGGTGCGACCCTTCCGCGTCGAGGACGAGCTCGAGCGCGGTCGCATCGTGATCGTCGCCGGCTTCCAGGGCGTCTCGTACAAGCGCGAGGTCACGACGCTCGGCCGCGGCGGCTCCGACACCACCGCGGTCGCCCTCGCCGGGGCGCTGCGCGCGGACTACTGCGAGATCTGCTCGGACGTCGACGGCGTCTACACCGGGGATCCCCGGGTCGTCAGCGCCGCGCAGCTCATCGAGTCGATCTCGCACGAGGCCATGCTCGAGCTGACCTCCCACGGCGCCAAGGTCCTGCACGCCGAGTCCGTCGAGTTCGCCCGGCGCACCGGCGTCGCGCTGTATGCCCGCGCGAGCTTCAGCGACGGGGCCGGCACCCGCATCGACCGCGACGAGAACATCACCACCGACCGCGCGCTCTCCGGCGTGACCGGCTACCGCAACCTCGTGCGGCTGCGGGCCTTCGGCGGCCACTCGATGGACCGCATGCTCGCGGCCGCTGCCGCGGCCTCGCTCCCGGTGCTGCACCTCGACGCCGACCACGAGATCGCCGATCTGTGGTTCGGCCTCGCCGACGTCCCCGACTGGGCCAGCGTGCGCGCCCAGCTGATGGGCCAGGTCGAGATCGAAGAGAGCTGCGGCGCGGTGTCCGTCGTCGGCGACTTCTTCGGCCGCAACGCCGCGGCCCTCGCCAAGACCCGCTCGATCGCCGCCGGCATCGGCGTCCCGATCAAGGCGATGGCGACCTCGCCCCTGCGCGCGACGCTGTTCTGCGCCGACGACGACGTCGAGCGCCTCACGGTGGCGATGCACCGCGCGTTCCTGCAGTGACCCACGCGCCGCTGCGCTACGGGATCGACAGGGACACGATCGAGGCGCGCAGCTCGCCCTCGGCCTCGGGGTGCGAGTCCCACCACAGCGCCTCGACGCGCGTGTTGGCGGTGGCATGCACCGCGAACGCCACCATCATCTCGATGCCGTTGTCGAAGCGGTAGCGCTCGATGAACCCGCGGCTCCGCGGCCCCTCGAAGAACTCGCGCTCGGCGACGCGCTCGCCACCCGGCGGCCCCTCGACCTCGTCGTCGCGGAACTCGGCGAACGCGGCGTCGAGCTCGTGGACGGAGAGCGCGTCGCCGTGCTCCACGATGACCACCGTGAGCGCACCGCGATCGCGCAGGGGATCGCCGATGCTCGCCTCGACGCGCCCGTCGGCGCGGTCGACAGCCGCGGGGCCGAGCGCGGCGGGTGCCGTGATCGTCGCGGCGCCGCCGACCGCCGCGACGATCCGCCACGGCTGACCGTGGACGATCGCCACGACCGGCGCGCCCCCCAGCAGCGCACCCGACACGATCGCCGCGATCGACCACGCCCGCGCGTGGCTCCGCGGCCGCGTCGACACGCCGCGCGTGACGACCCCGGTCAGCACGAGCGCCGCGCCCACGAGCCCGCCGCCGAGGTGCGCCATCATGTCGATGTTCGGCAGGAACGACACCGCGAGGTTGAGCACGACGTTCACCATCGCGTTGCGCCGAACCGCCGGCACGACCGCGTCGGGGATGAGACCCGAGGGTCGCCACGCGAGCGCCACCGAGGCCCCGAGCAGGCCCCAGATCGCCCCCGACGCGCCGACGCTGAGGACCGCGCTCGACAACGTCGCGCTCGCCAGCCCTCCGCCGAGGGCCGCCGCCGTGTACAGCACGACGAGGCGCCGCGCGCCGATCAGGCGCTCGAGGAACCCGCCGAGGCTGTAGAGCACGTAGCCGTTCACCAGCACGTGCAGGGGCCCGGCGTGCAGCCACGCACAGGACAGCAGGCGCCACGGCTGGCCGTCGAAGGCGGAGTCGTCGTTGGCGCCCATCCGGATCAGCGTCGGGACGAACTCGGTGCCGCCCCAGAGCCACTCGAGCCCGAACATCGCGCCGATGAGGCCGATCAACACGAACGTCACCACCGGTGTGCCCTCACGCGTGCTCGACACGAACGCGTGGACGTCCTCGGCGTGCGCGCGCTCCTCCGCGCTGAACCGCTTCACCCGGGCGCCGAGCTCGTCCGGATCGACGTCGCGTGGCGCCGCCCGCTTGCCGACCTCCGCGAGCGCGACGCCGAGCGGCGAGTCGGCCCGCGTGCGCGCGCCGACCCAGGGCACGCCGTCGTCGCCGAGCGCGAACACCTGCACGACCCGCCGCATCATCACCTTGGGCTGCAACCGCGCGAGCACGGCGTGCCAGCGCGCGTCGCCTCCGACGACGACGAGCTTGAGATCGGCGTCGCTGGCCTGGCCGACGAAGTGCTCGAGCGCGGCCTCGATCTGCGTGGCGTCGCCTGAGCCGGCGTCGACCACCATCGCCAGGGTGCTGTCGCGCATCGCCGCGACCGCGACGTGCGGCCCGACCGCGAGCAACTCGGCTTCGAGCGGTTCGTCGACGAGCGACCGCACGACGTCGAGGTAGCGGTTGGAACGCATCCGAGCCGGAGGATAGCAGCGGACTAGGCGGCGCGGCGGCGCGGCGTGCTACGCTCGTCGCATGGTCGTGTTGGGATCGGCTCGCCTGGTGTGCCCGCACTGCGGCCAGGTGCAGTACCACCCGCTCGCCCGGCGCTACCGCTGCCGCGCGTGCAGCAAGGTGTTCACGGCCGCGGCTGCCCGACCCATGCCTCGACGCGCGCTGGGCTGGCTGCTGCTCGGACTCGGCGCGTGCACGATGGACAACCCGGCGTTCGGCGACGCGAACTCGGGCACCTCGAACGGCTCCGGGGGCTCGGCCTCGGCCTCGGCCTCGAGCGCGGGCACCAGCGCCGACTCGGCCGCGACGACGGCCGTGGACACGGTGGATCCCGACGTCAGCGGCAGCGCCGAGGCCGAGAGCAGCGGCGACGGCCACGGTGAGACCGGCCCCGCGCTCGACATGCCCGGCGCCTGCACGCTCCCGGAGCCCATCGATCTGCACATCGAGATCAACGGCCTCACCGAGCCACCGGGACCGCAGTGCACCGCGACGTGGGGCTCGGAGCAGGGCGCCATCACCGTCGAGGGCGACACCATCTTCGTCTGGGGATGCGAGTGCCCCTGCGAACCGAACGGGCAGATCACCTACGAGGTCAAGGTCACGGGCGTCGACCTCGTGGGGTTGCCGCTGTGCGGCGAGGTCGTGTCGTACTCGCGGGACGATGGCGACGCCTGCATCTGGGACGTCGTCACGGTCCGCGGCGCCCCCGATTCCGGGCAGCCGCGGTTCGTCGCGGCCCGATCGCTCGTGCTCCCGAGCTCCGTGCTCGGCGAATTGTCCGTCCAGCTGGGCGAGGACATCCCGTGCGGGACCGGCCGCTGCGAGAAGTCCGGGGAGTACGCGCTGCGCTTCACCGACGGCATGTTCAGCGCGTCGATCGCCCCGGACGACGATCCCGTCCTGGCGCCCCTGCCCTCCCTCGAGGGCGCGAGCTTCGAGCTCGACACCGTCTCGGCGATCGTCGACGACGCCTGCGACGATCACCTGATCTGGACGGCGCGGAGCCCGTAAAGCGCGGACCGTGCAACCGCGGCCGCCGCGATCCGTCTCCTTGGGTTCGATGCGTTCCGTCGTCCCGACCTGGCTCCTCGCCTGCGCCGCCGCGTGCACCGTTGGCCCTGGCGGCTCGTTCCCCGACGGCGGCGCGACCGCGGCCACGACCGTGTCGTCCACCGCGCCGACCTCCGCGACGCAAGGCAGCGACGGATCGGGCGAGACGGGCGGCTCGGACAGCGCCGCGAGCAGCGGCACCGACACGTCCGCCTCCGCCGCGGACACCACCGCCGACGCGGGCGCCACGGGTGACACGACCATGGGCGACGCGAGCACCTCCTCGGTCTCCGGCACCGAGAGCTCGGAGTCGGGCGCCGGCACGCCGCTCGACCCCCTGCTCGACGTCCCCGACGTCGGCGAGCAGTGCGAGTATCCCGGCGATCTGCAGAGCTGCCCGGGCATCTCCGTGTGCCGCTTCGCCACCGCCGAGTACGGGCTGTGCGAGAGCTGCGATGCCTGCGGCAACCTCAACGCTGCGTGCGTCGAGGGCACCGACTGCGACATCCTCTTCTCGTGCTACGCGGGGCGCTGCACCAACTTCTGCACGCTGGGCCAGTCCGAGTGCGGCCCCGTCGACGCCTGCCTCGACGTCGGCCACCCTACCCGCGGCGTGTGCGATCCGTTCGCGTAGTCGTTCCTGTCAGAGCCGCGATTGCACGGTGATCGCGTCGTCCGTGGGCGGCGTCTCGAGCCAGGCCTGCGCCGCGGCGTCACCGAGGATCGACGCCGCGAAGAACGCGGTCGCCCAGTCGGCCGCGCGATGGCGCGTGGCGTCGATGTCGACGTAGGTGAACGGCTCGTCGGCGACGGTCTGACGGATTCCATCGCCGCACCCCGGTGAGAACGCCTCGACCAGGGCGCACACGTCGGAGAACGACCAATGACCGGCGTCGACGAACTCCACCAGCCACACCGGTGGGTTCGCGTCGTCGAAGTTGCTGCGGATGAGGTTGTTGCCGAGCTCGAGGATGCTGTTGTCCTCCTGGGCGAGCAGCATCAGCAGCGGCACGTCGATGTTGGTGACGGTGACGCCCGGCAACAGCGGGTTCTGCACGGGCGCGGCGATCGTCACGGCGGCGTCGACCCGATCGTCGTGCTCGGCCACCCAGCCCGCGGTCACCGACCCGAAGGAGTGCCCCATCACCCCCAGCCGCTCGACGTCGAGGTGCCCCTGCAGCGCGGCCGGCACGTCGGCGCCGTCGGCCGCGATCGCATCGATGACGCGGACGATGTCGTCGCCGCGCGTGGCGAGGAAGTCGGGATCGACGCCGACGCTCGTGCCGTCCAGGACATCGAACAGCGTGTTGTCGGTGTGGTCGGGCGCCGCGACCACGAAGCCCCAGCTCGCGAGCTGCTCGGCGATGGTGGAGCTCGAGTAGCGCAGGCAATCCGAGCAGTGCGAGAACACGACGACCGGCGCCGGCTCGCCGACCAGCGGCGCCGCGTCGGTGGTCGACGCCACCTGCTTGCGCGTGCACGGCTCGGGCGCCGCTGCGATCGCGTCGGCGAGCGCGTCCTGGCGCGGCCCGGACGGCTCGAGATCCGCGAGCGCCGTCGGATCGCCCGCGGCCGCCGCCGGATACCACCACTGCACCGAGGTGCTGCGACCGTCGACGAGCGCGAGCGTGGTGGTCGTGTGGCCGACCGCGTGGGGCCCGGGTCCGACGCCCATGGGTGGCTCGCCGGTGTCACCGCTGCTCGAGTCCGCGGGTGTGGTCGTGGCGGAGCTCGAGGTGTCCGCGACCGTGGACGCGCCCGAGCTCGACGCCGTGGGATCGGTGCTGGTCGTGCCGGCATCGGTCGCGCCGACGGACGTGCTGCCGGTGTCGGCGGCGGGGGAGTCGGAGCCGCCGCAGGCGGCGAGCAGGGCGAGCGCGAGGCCGAGGCTAGGACGCATCGGGGATCAGTAGCAGGTTCCGCCGGTCGACACGTCCCCGTCAGCTCCCCTTCCCCTCCCGCGCCGCCGCGCTCGCTGGCACCGGCGTGAACGCATCCATCATCATCCGCGTCACCGCGGGCGTGTGCCTCGCGACCGCGTAGGCCCGGGGATAGATCACCCGCGCACGCCGGCGTTCCACTGCTGCGCGGACCCGCTTCGCGAGCTGGGCAGGCGTGCCCTCCGGCAGCATCCTCACCGCGAAGGTCGGCGGCACGATCGCGTAGGCCGCCCGCGCCATCGGGGTGTCCACCGGCCCCGGGTACACCGTCACGACGTGCACGCCCGTGCGCCGCAGCTCGCCGCGCAGGCACTCGGACGCGGCCGCGATGCCGGCCTTCGCCGCGCTGTAGTGGGTCATGCCGGGGGTCGGGGCCAGCCCCGCCAGCGACGACACGTTGACGATCGCGCCGGCGTTGCGGGCGAGCATCGACGGCAGCACCGCGCCGATGAGCGCCAGTGGGGTCAGCAGGTCGACCTCCATCAGCGATCGCATCGCGGCGACATCGACGTCGGTGGTCGCCGCCACGATCTGCACTCCGGCGTTGTTGACCAGCACATCGATGGGCCCGAGCTCGGCCACCGCGCCGTCGATCCACGACGTCGCCTGCGCCGGGTCGCCGAGGTCCGCGACCACCACCCGCACCGCGTCGCCGAGCTCGGCCTTCAGCGCGTCGAGCAGCGCCCGCCTGCGGGCGACCATCGTGACGCGCGCGCCCGCGGCGACCCACTCGCGCACGAGCGCCTCGCCGATTCCGCTCGATGCTCCGGTGACGACGACGTGGGCCATTGGCCCACCCAGTCTACACGCAGACGTCGATCGCCGCCGGGAGCACGTCGATCGCCACCGGGATCACGCGCTCGGCCTCGCCGTCGATCATCACGTCGATCTCGTCGGTGACGTCGAACTCGATGCGGCCGTGCTTGGTCTCGCGGACCGCCGGGTTGCGCAGGTGCTCGCCGGTGAAGATCTTGGGGAACGTCCGGAGCAGCGAGATCCGGCCCAGCGGTCCCACGCGGATGAAGTCGACCAGGCCGTCGGCGGTGTCGGCGTGCGGCGCCATCATCATCTTGCCGCCGGTGAACTTGCTGTTGTTGAACGACGCGAACACCATCTTGCCGTCGTCGAGGGCACCGCCGTCGCAGCGCAGGGGGAACGCCCGGCTGCGCAGGCCCGCGACCGCGGTCACCACGGCGGCGACATAGCCGAACTCGCCCCACGCCTTGAACCGACGCGCGCGCAGGCCGTTGACGTCGGCCACGAAGCCGATCGACAGGATGTTGATCCAGTGCATCACGCCGTTGCGGTGGTGCAGCCGCGCGACGTCGCAGGGCCGGGCGCGGTCCTCGAGCAGCGCGGCGATCGAGTGCTCGGCGCCCGCCTGCGGCCCCGACCCGGCCCCGGTGAAGTCGCGCAGGAACGAGTTGCCCGTGCCCATCGGCAGGAAGCCGAGGCGCGGCCGGTCACTGGCGCCCTGCGCCGCCGGGAACAGCCCGTTGACGATCTCGAAGCCGGTGCCGTCGCCCCCGACCGCGATGAAGCGGCGTCGCCCCTCGAGCCACGCGACCTTGGCGATCGTCGCGGCCTCGCCGGCCGCGTGGGTCTCGGCGACGTCGATCGTCACCCCGCCGTCGCGCAGCCGCTGCAACGCGGCGGGAAACTGCTTGCCGCAGCGGCCGCCGCCGGCCGCCGGATTCACGATCGCGAGCCAGGCGTCGCCCATGGTGTCCCTACTCTCCGAGCTCGAGGATCGCGTGGTTGCGGTCGCGCGCGCGCAGCTGCTCGGCCAGCGCCGCTCGCTTCACCTTGAGCGACGCGGTCGACGGGAACTCGTCGGTCTGCACGATGTAGCCCGACAGCCGCTTGAAATCGGGGAGCCGACGGTTGCGCTTGCGCAGCTCGGCGAGCAGCGCCTCGGTCGGGGCGTCGCCCTCCTCCGGCCGCACCACGATGACGAGCTGCTCGCCGGTCATCTTGCCGGTGGGCCAGATGTAGTTCGCCGCGAAGACGCAGTACTCCTCGCAGTCCGGCATGTCCTCGAAGTAGCTCTCGATGTCCTCGGGGTAGATGTTCTTGCCACCCTCGGTGACGATCATGTTCTTCAGCCGGCCGAGCAGCTTGATGTGCCCCGCGGCGTCGATGACCCCGAGATCGCCGGTGCGCAGCCAGCCGTCGACGATGGTCTCGGCGGTGAGCTCGGGCGCGTCGAGGTAGCCCTTCATCACGGTGCGGCCGCGGGCCCAGAGCTCGCCGACGCCGAACTCGTTGACGTCGCGCAGCTCGATCTCGATGCCGGGCACCGGCCTGCCGACGGTGTCGGGGCGGAACGGATCGAGCGTGTTGACCGACAGCACGGTGCTCGCCTCGGTGAGGCCGTAGCCGATGCAGATCGGGAACCCGAGGTCGTAGAAGAACCGCGAGGTGTTGGGATCGATGAACGCGCCGCCGGCGAAGATGAGCCGCAGCTTGCCGCCGAACTCGTCGTGCAGCGGCTTGAGCAGCATCCGCGACAGCGTGGGACGGGGGCGCGCGGCCGTGAGCCACTCGTTGACCCGCGTGAGCCCGTCGATCGCCCGGCGCTGCCAGTCCGGCAGGTCGTCGAGGCGCTCGCGGACCTTCTCCTCGAGATTCTTGAGGATGGTCGGCACCAACGCCATGTGCGTGATGCCGTACTTCTTCATCGTCGTGCGGAGGAACTGCGGGCGCAGCGTCCGCTGGTGCACGATCGACGCGCCGAACAGCAGTGGCCCGATGTAGCCCGACATGAAGTCGATCGCGTGGTTGCTCGGCAGCACCGAGAAGAACGCGTCGTCCTCGTTCATCGGGAACAACCGCCCGAGGATCTGCGCCTGCTCGAGGTAGTTGTCGTGGGTGAGCATGCAGCCCTTGGCCGTGCCCGAGGTCCCCGACGAGTACACGATGCAGGCGACGTCCTCGCGTCGGCGCGGCACGTACGTGAAGGGGACGCGCGGCGCGTCCTCCCAGCGCTGCGCGCGGCCGAGCTCGGCGCCCTCGGGCGCCTCGGTCACGAGCACCAGCACACGATCGAGCACCGCGTGCTCGGGTTCGCGGCGCAGGTCGAGCCAGCGCGAGTACTCGGTGACGAGCACGCGCGGCTTGCCGTGGGCGACCAGCGCGAGCTGCTCGGCGGCGGTGAGCTTGTAGTCGAGCGGCATCAGCACCGCCCCGGCCCAGAACCCGCCGGTGGCCGTGATGAGCCACTTCGACTGGTTCTGCATCAGGATCGCGAGCCGGTGCTCGGGCCCGAAGTCGTGGCCCTGGATCAGCGCCGCGAAGCGCTCGGCCTGCTCGCGTAGCTCGCGATACGTGTACCGGGCGTTCTCGCGGTGACGATCGGCCTCGATGAGGGCGACGTTGTGCTTGTGCGTGACGACGGTGTCGCGCAGCGCCTCGCCGACCGATGCAATGCGGGCTAGCTCGAGCATCATCGCCTCTTGTCGATCGCAGCGGCGAGCTGACCGAAGGTCCGCACACCCTGGAGTTCGTAGTCGGGGATCTCGATGTCGAACTCCATCTCGAGCTCGCTCATCAGCTCGACGGCCTGGAAGCTGTCGATGCCGAGCTTCTCGAAGACGTCGTCCTCGGACTTCAGCGTCGTCGCCTCGACGCCGTAGCGTCGCGACGACAGCTGGATCAATCGTTCGAGACTGTTGCTCATGGTGTGGTGTCTTTGGGGGGGGTGCCGCGATCAGGGCAGGTAGGGGCGCAGATCGTCGCTGTTCACGAACTTGTGCAGGGCCTCGCGCAGCGCCGGCTTGGCCGCCAGGCGCAGGAAGTGCTGCTTCTCGAGGTCGAGATCGGCGCGCGGCAGCGGCTTCATGAACCGCTTGGTGGTGGCGAGCGCGTCGCGATCGAACTTGGTCGCCTGGGTGGCCACCGCGCGCGCCGCGGTGAGCCCCTCGCCGGGCGCGACCATCTGGCTCACGAGCCCGCAGGCGATCGCCTTCTTCGCGTTGATGCTGCGGCCGGTGAGCAACAGGTCGCGGACGACCGCGTTCGACACGTCGCGGCGCAGCCGGGGGATTCCGCCGAAGCCGGGCAGGATGCCGAGGCGCAGCTCGGGGAAGCAGAACCGTGCGCTGCGCTCGGCGACGAGCACGTCGCACGTGAGCGCGAGCTCGAAGCCGCCGCCGAAGCACACCCCGTGCACGACGCCGATGGTGGTCATCGGCAGCATGTCGAGGGTGTCCATGACGACGTGGATCCGGTCGATGAAGTCCGCGATCTCGGGCGCCTGCTCGCCGACCGGGCGCGACACGAGGCCCTCGTACAGCTCGCGCAGGTTGGCGCCGGCCGAGAAGCCGCCGCGCACCGTGCTGTGGATGACGAGCGCCGCGGTGTTCTCGACGTCGAGCTCGCCGAGGAAGCGCTCGAGCTCGCCGAGCATCTCGAGCCCGATCTCGTTGCAGGGCTCGCGCCCGAGGGCCAACTCGACGACCTCGCCGTTTCTCGTCCACGACAGGGGCATGCGGCGCGAGAGTGTAGCGGCACGATCGCGGCGGGGATCGATTCGAGCTCGGCGCGCAACGGCCTGCGCACCGGGTTCACTCACATCCGGCGGCGTGGAGGTGCGTGGCGGCGCGGTGGCGGCGCGTGCGGGGGTCGGGCGTCGCCGGCGAGTCTCCTGGCATGGGCGGCCCGCGCCGCGGGGCCGGCCGGAGCGGACCACCGTCACGCCGCGTGGACGGCGAGCCGCTGGCGCACCAACGCGCGGAGCTCCTCGAGGGCGAACGGCTTGGCCAGCACGGGGTTCGTCGTCGTCGCCAGGAACGCCTGCGCCTCGTCCCCGACCGCGCCGCCGGTCACGAACACGATGCGCTGCTCGAGCCCGGGCACGCTCGCGCGCACGGCCCGATACAGATCGACGCCGCTGAACCGCGGCATCATCACGTCGCAGAACACGAGGTCGAAGCGCTCGCCGGCCTGCAGACGAGCCAACGCCGCGCGGGGATCGTGCTCGATCGCGAGGTCGTGATCCCCTCCGAGGACCCGCTCGAACACGCGGCCGATGTCGCGGTCGTCGTCGACCAGCAGCAGCCGTCGCCGCGGGCCCGGCCCGCCGGGCTCGGGGGCCACGGGCGTCTCGGCGACGGTGCTGCGCGCGGCCGGGAGGGTGACGCGAAACACCGAGCCGCGATCGAGCTCGCTCTCCACCGTGATCTCGCCGCCCAGCGCGGTGACGATGCCGTGGCACAGCCCGAGGCCGAAGCCGGTCCCCGCGTCGAGTCCACCACCGGCGAAGAAGGGGTCGAACACCCGCGGCACGTCGTCGGGCGGGATTCCCCGGCCGTTGTCACGGACCTCGACCACGGCACGACCGACGTCGTCCGTGTGGGTCGAGAGGACCACCGAGCGCGCCCGCGATCGCAGCTCCGCGACCGCACGGATCGCTCGCTCGAGCAGGTGGCTGAACACCTGGAGCAGTCGCGCCTCGTCGGCCTCGACGTAGGGCGTGATGCCATAGCGCCGTTCGATCGCGAGGCCATCGGTAGTCCCTGCGTCGACCGCAGCGATCGCGGCGTCGAGGACGTCGGGCAGGTCGAGCGGCTGGCGGCCGTGCGTCCCGGTGCGCGCGAACCTCCCGAGCTCCCGAACGATCTGGGTCACACGTTCCGCGCCGCTCTGCGCGTCGCCGAGCGCGTCGAGGAGCCCTTGCAGCAACGCGTCGAGCTCGGGGCCCTCGGGGTGTCCGACGAGCTTGGCCTGGAGCTCGTGGAGGCCCTCGACCACGACGCCGAGGTTCACGACCACGGCGGCGAGGGGATTGTTGAGCTCGTGGGCCATGCCCGCCGCCATGGTCCCGACCGCCGCGAGCCGCTCGGACTGCGCCGCGCGGCGCTCGAGTCGCTTGCGGGTGGTGACATCACGGAACACGACCACACCGCCGAGGAGTTGCCCCCGGTCGTCGACGATCGGCGCCGACGAATCATCGACGTCGCGCTGGCGATCGTCACGGGTGACCATGCGCGTGTTGGCGGGCAGCTCGATGGCGAAGCCCTGGGACATCGCCTTCGCGGTGGGGCTGCCCATCGGTGAGCCGTCCTGCGAGAGCAGACGGAACACGTCCGTGAGCCGACGACCGGCGGCCTCCCGGAGGGACCAGCCCGTCAGGCGCTCGGCGACCGCGTTCATGAACGTGATGCGGTCGTCGTCGTCCGCGGCGATCACCGCATCGCCGATCGACTGGAGCGTGGTCGAGAACCACCGCTCGCGCCGGGCGATCTCGGCGTCGAGCTCGTGCTTGTGCAGCGCGACCTCGATCGTGATCCGGAGATCGCGCTCGTTGAACGGCTTGAGGAGGTAGCCGTGGGGGCCGGTGGCCTTGGCGCGGGCCAGCGTCGCGTCGTCCGAGTGCGAGGTGAGGTAGACGATCGGTACGTCCCAACGGCGACGAATCGTCGCCGCGGTCGCGACGCCGTCGAGCTCGCCCTCGAGGTTGATGTCCATCAAGACCAGGCCGGGTGGGCCCGCCGCCATCGCGCGCAGGGCTTCGCCGGCGGAGCTCGCCGTCTGCGCCACCTCGTAGCCGAGTCGGACGAGCGTGCGCGCGAGGTCCCGCGCGATCAGGGGCTCGTCCTCGACGATCAGCACGACAGTCACGCGGTGGTCTCCGTCGGCGCCGGCAGGTGGAGGCCCGGCGCCTTGTCCCATCCTTCATCGACCCGAGCCGCGCGATCCGAACCCCGGATGTGGCGCGTCTTCGATCGGATCCTGCTCCGATTCGGGACGGTCTGCGGGCAGCGAACCCACCCGGCCCTACGACGCCGCGAGGAGCTCGTCGGCGTCGCGCACGTGCACGGCCCGCACCAGCCAGTCCTCGAGCTGCGCGCGATCGCTGGAGCCGTGCACGATGGCGCGGTGGTCGGCGTCGCACGCGATGCCGCGGGCCTCGAGCACCTTGAGGACGGCGTTGGCGAGGGCGGCGAGCTCACCGCGGGCCTCGCCGCGGGCCTCACCGCGGGCTTCACCCTCCGCCATGATGCGACGCATGAACTCGCTGCGGAACTCGTACTTCTCGGGGTTCATCTCGGCCTCCAGGGCGCGGCGTACGGCTTCGTCGACGAAGCCTAGGACGATGTCAGCGTACCAGCGGGCGCGGGCCTCGTCGACGTCGTCGAGGGCGAACAGCAACGCGCGCGCCGCCTCGAACGCGATCGCGTCGTGCCGATGGGCGAGGACCCCGAGCAGCGCGACCTCGGGGTGACGCCGCGCGCGTTCCACCTCGGTGACGACCGGTACCCGCGACGGCCCGATGACTTGCGGATACACCCATGACCGGCCACCGCCGAGATCGATCGGCTCGGCGCACCAACGCGCCGTCTCCTCATCGAGCGTCACGACGACGATCGCCACCGGGCACCGGAGGCGCGCCCGCAGGACGCTCTGGTAGAGCGGCCACGTCCAGCGCTTGCGGGGGTCTCGGTGCAGCTGCACCTCGACCACGGCGGCATGGATCGCGACGCCCGAGCTCGGGTCGCGCACGATCAGCACGAGATCCGCACGCCGCTCCGGTGGCTGGACCTCGGTGAGGTTCTCCGGGCTCGCGACCACCTCGACATCGCCATCGATCGCGATCCCGACCGCCGCACGCAGCAGCGCCAGCACGAGATCGGGATGCTCGCGCAGCAACTCGACCAGCATCTCGTGCTCGAGGGAGGGCATCGACGCGCTCCACGTTGCGAGCGGTGTGCCGAGTCGACAACGCCGCGAGATCGCTGGGGCGGGTGCATGCGAGGTGCCCGCGTGGCCCGATGGCGGGCCACGGGTGGCCCGATGGCGGGCCAGGGCCGGCCCGATGGCGGGCCACGGGGCGCCGCGGACACACCGCGCGAACGTTCGACGCGGACCCTTCGGTCTCTCCTGGCAGATCACGCCGCGGACCCTGATCGACGCGATGGTGGCCGGCGGCGACGAGGCCAAGCGCGCCTTCGAAGCGATGATGCAGATGAAGAAGATCGACGTCGCGACGATCGACGCCGCGCGCCGCGGGACGAGGTGATCGTCGGGGGCCGTGCGCGGTGCCCCGGCGGCCCGCAGGGGCTCGCCACCTCCGCGCGCCCCGTGCTACTCGATTCGTCGTGTCGTCGCTCGCGCTCGCCCTCGGACTCTCGGCCGCCGCGCCCGAGCCGGCGCTGTCGCTGACCTGGGAGGCACCGCCGGAGTGCCCGACCGCGGCGGAGATCGAGGCGCGCGTCGCTGCGGTGGTGCCGAGGATCGCCCACGCGGCCGTCGTGGACGCGCGCATCGATCGCGTCGGCGACGCGTGGCGCCTCGTGCTCGATCGCCACAGCGACGTCGGGCGCGAGCACGACGAGATGACGGCGGCACGCTGCGACGTGCTCGCAGACGTGGTCGTCGTGTTGACGAGCATCGCGCTCGACCCGACGGCGACGCCGCGGCCCGCACCGAGGCGATCGCCCGTGCGCGTCGGGGTCGCCGCGCTGGCCCTGGGCGACTTCGGCACCCTGCCGCGCATGACACCCGGGGGATCGCTGGGCGTGCGGGCGTTCGCACGGTGGTGGAGCGTCGGCGTGCGCGCGAGCCTGCTGCGGGCGGTGCGTGTCGACGACCCGCAGGACCCGACGCTCGGGGCCGACGTCGCGCCGTGGAGCATCGCGGTGATCGGCTGCGCGACGCCGTTCGTCGGCGACGTCAGCTTCCCGCTGTGCGTCGGGCCCGAGACCGGCGGCATGCGGGCGCAGACCCGCGGCGCGACGGGCTCCGCGATGGCTGCGTGGGTCGCCGTCGACGTCGGCGCGCACGTGGTGTGGAGCATCGCGCCCCGGCGATTGCGGGATTCCCTCGCGCTGGTCGCGGGCGTCGAGGCGGTCGTCGGGGTGCGGCGACCCGGCTTCCACCTCGAGGGGCACGGGCCGTTGGTCCGCGCGGGAACGATCGGCGTGCGGCCGAGCCTGGGGCTCGAGGTCCGGTTCGGCGCCACGCCAGGGGCCCGCAAGCCGCGGAGATCCCACGCGAAATCGCGGCCCTCCGGAATTCGTCCGGCCCCCACACAGAAAGCGGGCGATGCTGGCCACGAACCGTTCGTCGAGGTCCGCCGATGACGATGTCGATCAGCTCCGAGCGCCCCGCAGTGACGCTCGCCGGGCCCGCGCCTGCCCACGGTCATGGCCGCGCCGAGGCGGGTCTCGCCGCGGTCGAGGCGATCCACCGCGAGCACTTCGCGTTCGTCTGGCGGAGCCTGCGGCACCTCGGGGTGCCGCACGCGTGGCTCGAGGACGCCGCGCAGGAGGTCTTCGTCGTGGTGCATCGGCGCATCGGCGAGTTCGAGGGCCGCGCCGACGTGAAGACGTGGCTGTATGCGATCGCGCGACGGGTCGCGTCGGATCAGCGCCGGAGCTCGAGGCGCGCGGATCGCAAGCACGCGGCGCTGGTCGCCGAGGGCGTCCGCGACCACGACGAGTTCGTCGATCCCGTCGTGTGCAGCGAGGCGGCGCGGCACGTGGTGCGATTCCTCGAGGGGCTCGACGGCGACAAGCGGGCGGTGTTCACCCTGCATGCGTTCGAGGGCCTGCGTGGCCCGGAGATCGCACAGCGGCTCGCGATGAACCTCAACAGCGTGTACTCGCGGCTGCGGGTCGCGAAGGAGCGCTTCGAGCAGAGCTGCCGGGCGCTCGGCGTGCCCGAGGACGACGCGGTGGCGGCGATCGAGCCCCGCCCCGAGCAGCGCACCGCGGCGTGGCTGGTGCTGCTCCCGCAGCTCCGCGGCACAGAGCTCGCGATCCCCACGACGCTGGCGGTCGGATCGGTGTCGGCGAAGCTGTGGGTCGGCGCGGCGCTGCTCGGCGTGCTCGCGATCGGTGGGTGGCAGCGACGGCCCGTGCCGCCCCCGCCGGAAGCGCCTGCGACCGAGCACGTCGATGCGCCGACCTCCGCCGTCGCGTCGGAGCCCCCGCGCCACGTTCCGACCGCCCCACGGGCGGACGTGCCTGCGGCGATCGTGGTCCCCGCGATCGAGCCGCCCGCGACGCGGCCCGCCCTCGCGGCGCCTCCACGCCCCTCGGCCCCTCGCACACGTCGCTCGCGACCCGCCGAGCCCACCGCGCCGCAGGAGCTCCCCGCGCCGCCGGCCCAGGCCTCCGCACCCGAGCCCGCGCCCCCCGAGCCCGCGCCCGCGCGGCCCTCGATCGAGCCGCTCACCGAGGAGCTCGCGATGGTCGCCGCGATGCGGGCCGCGTTCGTCGCCGGCGATCACCGCGAGGTGCTCGCGCGCGTGGCCGATCACGCCGCACGCTTCCCGACCGGTCGGCTCGCGACACAACGCCGCGCGTACGAGGCGATCGCCCGCTGCGCGCTGGGCCAGATCCGCCGCGGCCGCGCCCTCGCCGATCGCTACCTCGCGGCGCACCCCGAGGCGGTGCTCGCCACCGGGGTTCGGGGCGCGTGCTACGGCGCCGAGTGATGCGACTCGGGGTGCTCGCGTGGTTCTCGGCCACGCTCGCGTGCACGCCCGCGAGCATCGTGCTGCCCCTGCCCGATTCCGCGGGCGGCAGCGGCGACGGCTCCGCGGGCCCCGACAGCGACAGCGACGGCGATGGTGACGGTCCGGGGGGCTGCGCGATCGATCGCGCGCTGTGGATCGACAACGTCGCGGGCGACAACGCCAACCCCGGCACCGAGGCGAGCCCGCTGGCCGACCTCGACGCGGCCCTCGCCGCCGGGGGAACCTGCACGGTGATCCACGTGGTGGCGACCGACGAGGGCTACTCCGGCGCCTGCATCCAGCGCGACGCGGTCGCGATCGTCGGCGTCGGCGGCCGTCCGCACTTCGATGCGCCGGTGGTCTGCGACGATCGCCTCGCGGGGTTGTTCGTGCGCGCCGACGACGTGCGCCTCGAGCACCTCACCGTCGACGTTTCGGGCGCCCCCGGCGTGCTCGCCCGCGCGGTGGTGTTCTCGGGCGTCCCCGACGCGCCGATCCGCGGCGGCCTCGCCCTCGACCTCGAGGCGATCGGACCCGGACCCGCCGACGACGGCCGCGCCCTGGTCAGCGCGTCGCTGTGCTTCGACTGCGCGGTGCAGCGCTCGGTCGTCCGCGGGGCCGAGGGTGCGGGCATCGGCTTCGACAACCACCAGGACGACGCCGCGATCCTCGACAACGTCGTCGACGGTGCCGGTGGCGGCTGCATCGTCGTGAACGGCGAGCCCTCGGAGGCGATCGCGGGCGACGCGGTGATCGACGGCGTCAGCTCGCGCGTCTCGGTCGAGCGCAACATCGTGCGCGACTGCGGCGCCCAGACCCCGTCGATCCACCTGGCCAGCGCCGTCGACGGCACCGTCGTGGACAACGTGATCGGAGCGAGCGAGCCCGGCGGGATCCTGCTCGACGACGACGGCCTCGGCGACGGCGCGTTCGGCAGTCGCGACACCCTGCTCGCCCACAACACGATCGACTGCAGCGCGTGCACGGACCCGGCGGTCCGCATCCTCGCCGGCAGCACCGGCGTGCGCATGGTCGACACGATCGTCACGGGCCTGGGCGCCGCCGTCCTGCTCGACGCGAGCACCCACGACAGCGTCGCGATCGATCACGACGCCTACGCACCCGGCATGACCTTCGTCGACGCCGGAGACACCCTCGGGTTCACGCTGTGGCAGGCCCGCGGCTTCGACGGCGGGTCCATCCTCGCGGCGGCCGCCGATCTGTTCGTCGACCTCGACGGCGGTGACGTCCACCTGCGCGACGGTGCCCCGGCGATCGACGCAGGCGTGGACGCAGGCGTCGCCCTCGACGCCGATGGGGCGCCGCGGTGGCAGGGCGCCGCGCCGGACCTCGGCGCCTACGAGCGCGCGCCCTGATCGTCGCGGGCTCGCGCTGCGATCGCGGCGTTGATAGCCTCTCGCGATGCGCTCGCTCCGCGTGCCGACGTGGCTCGCCGTCACCGCCCTGGGCTGCTCGCCCGACACCGGCGGCGACGGGAGCACGACGACGACCGGGGCCGCGTCGGGCGTGGACGGGAGCTCGAGCTCCTCGAGCACGTCGAGCTCGGCGGACTCGAGCAGCTCCGAGGCGACCACGGCCGCGGACGGCTCGACCACGAGCACCGCGTCCACCACCACCACGGACGCGTCGACGAGCGGCGGCGCCTCGACGACCGAGGGCTCGTCGAGCGGCAGCGCGTCGGACACCGACGGCCTCCCCGATTGCGCCGCGATCGACGATCCCGCCACATGCGACGCGACGGCCGGCTGTCGCTACAACGCGGGCGTCGGCCTGTGCAACCCCGACTGCCCGACGATCCTCGACGAGGCCACGTGCGTGGAGCAGGCCGGCGTGTGCTTCTGGATGGACCGTGAGTGCCACGACGTGGCCATATGATGATCATGCCGCGGCCCGGTCGGGCCGCACGCACCGACGACGACGGCGCAGCAGGAGCCCGGACCACGAGGGCGCAGCAGTGGGGCGCGCGGCGCGTTGACATCAATATGTCTCGCTGCTACATCATGATGTATGCGCACGACGGTCCGCTTGGACGAGGCCCTACTGCGCGCTGCCAAGGCAGAGGCCGCGCGCTCCGGCGCCACCCTCACGTCACTCATCGAGGACGCACTCCGCGACGCGCTTCGACGACGCAAGGCCGCGCGCGGCCATCGATCGGTCGTCTCGCTGACGACGTTCAAGGGCAACGGGCTGTGCGCCGGCGTCGACCTCGACGACTCGGCCGCGCTCGCAGATCTGATGGACGAGTCGCGTGCTCCTACTTGACGTGAACATCCTGGTGTACGCGCACCGCGAGGACGCGCCGCGACATGCCGAGTACCGCTCGTGGCTCGAAGGCATCCTCGGCGGTGACGAATCGTACGGCGTCTGCGACCTCGCATGTTCGGGGTTCCTGCGCGTGGTGACGCACGCCCGCGTGTTCACGCCCCCGACCCCGCTCGAGTCGGCGTTGGCGTTCCTTCGGGACGTGCGTGATCGACCGAACGCCAGCGTGATCGCCCCGGGTGAGCGGCACTGGGACATCTTCACCTCGATCTGCGTCCGCGCGGGGGCACGGGGCAACCTCGTCCCGGACGCCTACTTCGCCGCCCTGGCGATCGAGGCCGGTTGCACATGGGTCACGGCCGACCGCGACTTCGCGAGGTTCGTGGGTCTCCGCTGGATTCACCCGCTCGATTGACCCGGCACGTGAACCCGCCGCCTCGCCCGCGCAACAGGCCCGTCGAGGACCACGAGGCGGCGACTTCACCCCGGTCGGGCTACGCCCACCGACGACGACGGCACAGCAGCAGGATCCCGAGCCACCACGGCATCGCGGGCGACGCCGCGGCGCCGCAGCCACAGCCCGCCGCGTCGCCCTCGACCGCCGCGCCACCCGAGCCGCTCGAGCTCTCGTCGGCCCCGCTCGGATCGAGCGTGGGATCCGACGTGGCGGCGCTCCCCGTTCCGACCTCACCACCGCTGCTGTCGGCGGCCGTGGTCCCGACCGCGCACGTCGGGTCGTCCAGGTCGATGAGGCCGTTGCAATCGTTGTCGATGCCGTCCCCGCACGACTCGGGGAGGCCCGGCACGGCCGCCGCGTCAGCGTCGTCGCAGTCGCCGTCGCAGGTCCACACCGCGTCGCCATCGCCATCGATCTCGTCGAGGGGGATCGTGCCGTCGCAGTCGTCGTCGAGGCCGTCGCACAGCTCGGGCGCGCCGGGGTGGACCTCGGCGCGGGCGTCGTCGCAGTCATCGCCGCCGCAGCGCACCGCGAACGCGCCGTCGCCATCGTCGTCGGTGCAGGTGCAGTACAGCCCCGCGGCGACGTACCCCTGCACGATGCCCCAGCCGTCGTCGTTGTCGGGGGTCGCCGCGACGCTGGCGGTCGAGCGCAACAGCTCGGCCATCTCCGCCGGCGTGAGCTCGGGATACGCCTGGAGCAGCAGGGCGCCGACGCCCGCGACCAGGGGCGTCGCGAAGCTCGTGCCCGACCCCTGCGCGTATTGGTCGGCGGTCCCGAGATCGGGGACCCACACCGGATGGCCGGGGCCGCAGACGTCGGGTTTCGTGCGGCCATCGGCCGTGGGCCCGCGCGACGAGAACTCCGCGATCACGCCGTCGGGCATCACCGCGCCCACGCCGACGAGGCGATCGGTGTCGGCGGGGGCGTTCAGCGTGCTGGCCCCCGGCCCGGTGTTGCCCATCGCGCTGAACATCACCAGGCCGTTGTCGAGGGCGACGCTGGCCGCCTGGCTGGTGACCGCCGTCGCGCCGTCGAGCTGATCGGTCGTGTACCAGACGAAGTAGCCGAGCGAGGAGGTCGACATGTCGGCGCCCATCGACTCGATCCACTCGAGTCCCTCGACGTAGTAGTCCTCCTCGATCTGCACCTCTTGACCGACGTCCTCGGTCTTGGCGAGGAGCACCGCGACGTCGGGCGCAGCGCCGCTGTAGAACCCGTCGTGGCGCCCGGCGAGCAGCGCGAGCACCCAGCTGCCATGGAGGAATTGCCCGGGCGTCTCGCCGTCCTCGTCGGAGACCACGTCGTCGTCGTGCAGGAAATCGTGGGCCGCGATCACCTCGATACCGGCGAGCGCCGCGTGATCGAGGGCGAAGCCGCTGTCGAGCACCCCGACGACGACCCCCGCGCCGGTCAGCCCGCACGCGTGCAGGTCGGGCACGCCGAGCATCGCGAGCTGATCGAGGGCGACCCCGTAGGTGGGATCCGGCGGCGGCCCCGGCACCGGCGTCGTCGTCGCGGCGATCCGGGTCGCGCGCGCGACCGGGGACACCCGCGTCACGCCCGGCAGCGCAGCGAGCCGCGCCCGATCGGCCGCGCTCGCCTCGACACTGACCGCGTTGAGCCACCGCGACGTCGCGCGGATCGACAGCCCGAGCGCGCGCACGCCCTCGAGGTGGACCTCCGCGATCGCGAGATCACGGACATCGACGCCCGCGTCCCCGCGGACCCGCTGCCGCCGCGCGAGCGCCCGCGGGGCCAGCTCGCGCCCGCGCTCGACGAGGGCCGCCGGCAGCGCTGCCGTGGCGACGTCCTTGTCGTCGAAGAAGACCCACGTCGGCGCGCGCGTGTCACCGGAGGGAGCCAGGAGCGACAGCACGAGCGCGGCGAACGGGACCACAGTCCATCCTAGCGCCGATCCGGTGCCCGGGGGAGCACGCGGCGCAGGGACGACGGAGGCGCCGCGATTTCCTGTCGCGAGTCGCGTTCCCAGGGACTAGCCTCGTCGTCGCGATGCCCTACCCGATGAACGACGCCCTGCGGCAGGCGGCCACGTTGATGGCCGAGCAGCGATGGATCGAGGCGATCGAGGCCTATCGCCGCATCGGCGAGGCGCAGCCCGAGCACGCCGCGATCGCGGCCAGCCAGGTCGGCGCGGCGTACTACTTCCTGCGTCAGTTCCCCCACGCGATCCAGTGGTATCGATACGCGGGCCAGCTCGGGTTCGACGCGCAGATGACCGCGGACAACGTCGCCGAGGCCGAGGCCGCGCTCACCGGGTATCGCCCCAGCGTCGGCGACATCGCGCTCATGGACGACGGTCAGGTGCTGGAGTTCCGTGGGGATGGTGGCTGGCGGCCGCGCGGCTGGTGACGCCCGTCGCGATCGCGGCCCGCAGGCGGGCTTCGATCGCGCCGAAGTCGACGCCGACGACGACGGCGGTGGCACCACAGCGAAGATCCTCGCGCAGCCGCGGCGCGAGGCCCGGCTCACTCCGCCAGAGGGTCGGTTCGCCTGCGCACTCGCGCGGCGGCTCGGGTCGTGTCGGTGGGTCCATACGCGACCGAAGGGTGGGCCGCGCATGTCACCATCCGCGTCACCTCAGGCAAGATCGGTGTGAACTCCAGCGATGCGCCGGCGTCGCCGTCGCGGATCCTCACGCCGTCGCCGACGCGGAGCCCTTTTGTCGGTCCGCCTTCGCCGCCTCGTAGGCCGCGTCGATCTGCGCGGCGAAGTGGCGCTCGATCACTGCGCGGCGCAGCTTCTGGTTCGCGGTGAGCAGGCCGTTGTCGGGCGTGAACATCTCGTCGACGAAGATCGCCCGGCGGATCTTGCGGTACGCCGGCAGATCGGCGTTGACCTGCTCGATCGCCCGCTCGACCGCGGCCTCGGACGGTCGGCCCGGCACCAGCACGGCGACGAACGGTCGCGCGTGACCGACCATCATGCACTGCGTCGCCTCGGGGCACGCGCCGAGGAACTTCTCCTCGAGGGGCTCGGGCGCGATGTTGTGGCCCGACTCGGGGATGATGAGGTTCTTGATGCGGCCGATGATCTTGATGTTGCCGCGCTCGATGTCGACCTGATCGCCGGTGTGGAACCACCCGTCGCGGATGACCGCGGTGGTCTCCTCGGGCATCTCCCAGTAGCCCTTGAAGATGTTGGGCCCACGCACCAGCAGCTCGCCCTCGTCGGAGCAGCGGATCTCGACGCCACCGAGCGCCACGCCGACCCGCCCCGCGACGACCTGGTCGGGCTCGTCGAGCGACACGATGCCGGTGGTCTCGGTCAGGCCGTAGGCCTGGTACACCGGGATGCCGAGCATCTGGAACCAGCGCTGGGTCTCCTCGGCGAGCGGCGCGGATCCGGAGATCAGGAAATCGAGGTTCTCCCCGATCTTCGCCTTGACCTTGCCGAACACCACGCGCTGCGCGAGCGCCAGCGCGACCTTGTCGAGGAGGCCGCCGCGGCCCGCCGAGATCGCCTGGTAGGCCGCGACGCCGCGCTCGTAGAGGCCGAGCGCGATGCCGCCGCGCTCGCGGAGGTTCGCCCCGACGCCGTTGCGGATCCGCTCGAGCACCGCGGGCACGTTGAGGAAGTAGTTCGGCTTGGCGGTCCCCATCTCGACCACCAGCTTGGTGAGGTCGGTCGAGATCATGATCGGGTTCGGCCGCGACAGCTGCGTCCACAACATCATGCGCGACGCCGCGAAGCAGAACGGCAGGAAGTGGAACACCCGATCGGGGCCGCGGCGATCGACGGCGACCTTGGCCAGGCGCTCCATCGTCTTGGGGATCATGAAGTCGACGTTGGCGCGGGTGAGCACCACGCCCTTGGGCTGACCGCTCGTGCCGGACGTGTAGATGATCGCGACCGGATCCTCGGGGGCGATCGCGTGCAGACCGGCCTTGCTCGGCTCGGCCTCGAACACCTCGTCGAAGATCGCGATGCGACCGTGCTCGGGCCACGCCGCGGCGATGGTGTCGGCCAGCTCGCGGCTGCCCGCGAGCAGCAGCGCCGGCTTGGCGCTGCGCAGCATCACCGCCAGCTCCTTGGGCTCCTGCTTGTCGTAGAGCGGGACGACGATCGCCCCGCACGCGAGCGCGGCCAGATCGGCGCACACCCACTTGGCGGAGTTCGGGGCGAGCACGGCGACGCGATCGCCGGGCTGGACGCCGGCCGACGCGACGAACGCCCGGGCCTTCGACACCAGCTCGAGCAGCGCACGGCCGTCGTGCTCGCGCAGCTCGGTCCCGTGCACCTCGAGCACGGCGCACTTGTCGGGTTGCTGCTCGAGGTTCTCGAAGATCCGGGCGAGAAAGTGCATGGGCGGCGCCGGAGCCTACCCCGGCGACCGCCCCCACGTCACGCGGCCGCTGTCGGCGTCACGCGGCGCCGACTCGGCGCCGGCGCAACCGCACCCCGAGCAGGCCGAGCAGGGCCAGCCCCCACGCCGCCCCGGGGCGATCGTTGGCGGCGTTGCACGAACAACCCGAGCCATCGTCGGTCGTCTCGCCCGCGGTGTCGCCGGTGTCCTCCGTACCCGCAGTGTCGCTCGCGCTCGCGCTGTCCGTCGCGCTCGCGCTGTCCGTCGCCGTGACCGTCGCGCTGTCGCTGTCGGTCGCCGGCGCGCCCGAGCTCGACTCCTCGCCCGTGCCGCCGGTGCTCCCCGAGCCCTCGGACTCGCCCTGGCTGGTGCCGCCCTCGGTCGCGCTGTCGCTGGTGCTGCCTTCGCTCGTCGACGCGGTGCCCTCGCTCGTGCCCTCTTCGGTGCCCGAGTTCGAGGTGCTGCTCTCGGCGACGCCGCCGCAGAACACGGTGATCTGGTCGTAGCAGACGTCGAGCAGCTCGTCCTCGCCGAGATCGGCCCACTCGGCCTCGCCCGGTCCGCCGCCGCCACCGCCCTCGGCGCAGCCGCAGCTCACCGTGACCTCCTCGTCGATGCCGATCGTGCAGCCCCCGACCTTGGTCTCGCACTGCCACACCGGCGGCGGCGGTCCACCGCCGCAGTAGAGATCGAGCTGCTCGAAGCACACCGTCTGCAGCTCGTCGTCGGTGAGTCCATCCCAGTCGTTGCCCCCGATGCCGCCGACACCATCCCCGCCCGCGCACTCGCACGAGAACGAGTCGGGCTCGTTGTCGACGACGCAGCTGCCGGTCTTGTCCTCGCATGGCACGCCCTCGACCGGGCCCGGAGGACCGCACAGCGCGGAGAGCTGCGCCTCGCACTCGGCGTCGAGCTGCGCCTGGTTGAAGCCGGCCCACTCGTTGCCGCCGCCGCCGCCGACCCCACTGCCGTCCGCGCACTCGCACGAGAGCGAGTCATCCGGCACGTTCGACAGCGAGCAGTCGCCCTGCGCCGACGCACACATCGACTCGAGCGCGTGGGCCTCGGGCACCAGCACGCCGAAGGAAGCCAACGAGAGAACACCCAACCAAAAGCGATGCATCACCATGAAATCCAAGCCTCTCCTCGCCCCAACCCGGGCGGTGTGCGGCATACATGGCCGGGTCGGGTGGGTTTCCTTGGTGGCCCTCGAGTTTTTTCTTTCGTCCGTGACAACCGGCCGGAATCGGCGGGCTTTTCAGGGGCTGTCGGGCCGCGGCCGGGCGCCGCGGAACCGCGCGAGGTAGAGGCCCGAGGTGCCCAGGATCCACGCCGCGGCGACCCACAGCGTGCTGCGGACGTCCGGGTCCATCCACGCGCCGGCGACCACCGCGAGCTCGGCGAGCGCGAACGCGATCGGCAGCACCGGCCACAGGGGCATCCGCAGCGGGCGGGTGGACCGCGGTCGCCGGCGGAACAACACCACCGACGCCAGCCCGGTCAGCGCGAAGAACACCCCATCGATCGCGACGACGCCGGTGAGCAGGCGATCGATCCCCCGGTCGCCGGCGATCCACAGCAACGCGAGGGCGACGCCACACAGCAACGCGATCGCTGCGATCGGCGTGCCGGTGCGCGCGTGCACCCGCGCGAAGGGCCGGAAGAACTTGCCGTCGTGGGCGAGCGCGAGCACCAGGCGCGGGCCCGACAGGAGCTGGGCGTTCAGCACCCCGAACGCCGACACGGCGATCGCGACCGCGATCGCCCGGCGGCCGCCATCGCCGAGGGACACCGCGGCCGCGTCCGCCGCGATCGATCCGCTGCCCGCCGCGCCGGCGAACCCGAGCTGGCGCAGGTAGCTCCAGTTGACGACGAGGTACACCGCGACGATGACGGCGACCCCGATGAGGATCGCCCGCGGGAGGGTGCGCTGCGGATCGCGGACCTCACCGCCGACCCACGTCGCCTGCTGCCACCCCCCGAAGCTGAACAGCGTCGGGACCAGGGCGGCGAGGAGCCCGGGCGCACCGACCAAGGGCACCGCCGACGCCGCGGCCGGGGCCGCGGGTGCGATCACGGCGAGGGCCGCGACGCCGAGGAGCGCCGCGAGCTTGCCGACCACGGTGAGGTTCTGGATCCGCGCGCCCCACCGCACGCCCATCGCATTCATCGCGCCGAGCACGACGACGAGCAGCGTGGCCGCGAGCGCGGCCGCGACCGGCGACAGGCCGTGGCCCACCGTCGCGATCGCGATGTGTTGTCCGCACACCAATGCGATCACTGCGATCGCCCCGGCCTGGATCGCGGTCGCGTTGCAGACCACGTACACGAACGCGACCCCGGGGCCGTAGGCCTCGCCGAGGGCCGCGTACTGCCCCCCGGTGCGCGGGTACATCGCGCCCAGCTCGGCGAACGAGAAGGCGCCCGCGATCGCGACGAGACCGCCCACGATCCAGGCGAGCATCGCCGTGTCGGCGTCGCCAGCCATCGCCGCCACGCGCCCCGGCGTGAAGAAGATGCCGACGCCGACGCACGCCCCGACGACGACCGCGATGGTGTCCAACAGGCCGAGCTCGCGGCGGAGGCCGTCGGGCCCGTCGGTCGGCGACATCACTCCCGAGCAGCATAGCGGAGCCCCCGTGGCCGAACCATGACGGAAGGCCCCGGTCGCACCGCGCGTCGGTATCCTCGCCACCATGCCGACGGCCACCACCACGCGCACTTCGTTGCTCGCCCTGGTCCTGCTCGCCGGCGCGTGCAAGGACGACGTCCCACCGCCCACCGCCGCGCCGCGGGTCGAGACCGGACGCGTCGAGGCCAAGGCCGCCGACGCGCCCGTCGACGCAGCGACGCCCGCCGCGATCCCGCTCGCGCAGTCCACCGCGGCCGCGCCGGGCAAGGCGAAGAGCGCGGGTCAGCTCGGCTTCGATCTGGCCGCGCTGTCGAACCTCTATGCCGTCGACGGCACGCCGCTCGCCGCGAGCTGGGGCGCTGCGGGGACCGGCGATCCCGCGGCGATGCGCGACGACGATCTCGGCACCGCGTGGCGCTGCCCGACCCCCGCCGCGTCGCCGGACGTGTCGACGCACTGCGTCGCCGGGCTGTCGTTCGCGGGGCCGGTGACGCTGCACTCGGTCCGGCTGTTCGCGGCCGCGGGGCCCAAGTGGAACGACTACCGCGCGCACCCGAGGCCCAAACGCGTCCGCCTCCACACCGACGCAGGGTGGTTCGACGTCGCGCTCGAGGACGGCTCGGCGCACCACTACATCAACCTCGCGACGCCCGTCACCACCCGCACCCTCGCGATCGAGGTGCTCGAGCTGCACGCGGGCAAGAAGCAGCCCGAGCTGTGGTTCGCCGAGCTCGAGGCGTTCGGCAGCGCAGGGCCGACGCGACCACCGCTGCAGCTCGATCCCTCGCGCGTGGTGATCTCGTTCGAGACGGAGGCGTGGAAGACCGAGGGCAGCGGCAACGCCATCCGCATCGCCTTCGCCGAGGAGCTCGCCGCGGAGACCGGCGCGCGGCGCCGACTGATGCGCGCGACCGCGATCCACGGCGACGCCGACGATCGCTTCTTGGTCGTCGAGCGCCGCTTCGGCACCGACTGCACCACCGATCGCGGCAGCTACCTCCTGCTCGATCGCGCCACGCGGGTGCTGTTCCCCCTGGGCGACAAGGCCGAGGTGCCGGCTGCGGTCACGCTGCGCGCCGACGGGCTCGGGGCAATGTTCGTCCGCGACGCCGAGCCCGAGCACGCCCGCGCCCTGGTGTACGAGGGCGAGCAGCTCGTGCGCCACCAGCCCAAGACGAAGGCCGGCGAGACCGCCGAGCAGCTCGCGGCCCGCCTCGCGTTCGTCGGCGCCGCGGCCACGCGCGGCGGCGTCGAGCCGGGCGCGGCGATGGGCACGTGCGTCGCGGGCACGACCGACGAGGCGCTCGTCGGCCGCATCGGCACCGCGCTCGATGTCCTCAACCTGCACGGCGCGCAGGCCTCGATCTGTCCCCTGCCCGACGGCAGCAAGGCGGTGGTCGGCACCGACGGCGCCGCGTGTGGGCCGCGCTGGTACGCGGCCGTCGTCGCGCCGTCGGGCGAGATCATCGCGCAGAACCTCGCCGGCGAGGGCGACGGCGACGGGGCCCACTTCATGCCGATGGCGGACCTCGGCGTGGTGCTCGAGGGCACGCGCGCGGGCGGAGCGACGAGCGATCTGTGGCGGCTCGACGCCAAGGGCATCACGATGATCGTGAAGGGCGGCGCGCTCGCGGTCCGCGATCCGAAGATGTGCCGGCCCTGCGCCCCCGCGACGCCGGTGGTCGACGAGACGACGACCGGCGGTGACGACGGGGCCGGCGACGGGGGTCCGCCGGCCGACGCACCGCCCGCAGATCCGCCGGCGACGCCCGAGCCCGCAGACGCGCCGAGCGACGACGCTCCGCCGGCCGATCCTCCGGCGAAGCCCGAGCCCGGCCACGCGCCGGCGCTGCCGGGCGTGGACGACGAGCCGGAGTGATGCGCTCGCGCGCCGTCTCGGCGCCCTACCCCGCGTCGGGCTGCTGCATCACGAAGTCCGCGATGTGCTGGCTGAAGTCGTTGTCCGGGATCGCCGTGGTCCCGCCCTGCCCCGCGTTCTCGCCGATGATGAACGTGATGTCCTTCGGCACACCCGCGTCCTCGTAGGCGTCGATGTCCGAGGTCGCGTTGCCATAGGCCGCGGTGATCGACCAGCCGAAGTCGTTCGCCATCCAGTTCACCCAGGTGCGCTTGTAGTTGCGCGCCGACTCGTCGAACACCAGCGTGTTCGCGCTGATCACCGGGCCGACGGGGAAGCCGTGGGCATCGAGCCACGAGCGGGTCTCGGCGCGGAACACATGGGGCCGCGCGGTGAGGTAGACGACGACGTAGCCCTTGTCCGCCCACAGGTTCATCAGCGCCGACGCCGACGCGTTCTCCGCCGGATCGTAGCTGCCGTCGCCGATCTGGGCGAAGAGCTCCTCGTCCGACAGCGTCATCGTGCCGTCGATGTCGGTGACGACGATCTTGGTGCCCTCGGCGAGCAGGAAGAAGTAGTGCGGCGCGCACGACCCGTCGCCCTCCAGCACCGCGTAGATCGGCTGCACGCTGGAGAAGGTCTCGTCCACGCCGTCGAGCTCGTACTTGCCGGCAGCGTCGGTCTGCACCCGCGTCAGCGCGGTCCAGTTGGTGCCGTCCCAGTTCCACAGGCTCATCCACTCTTCGGCCAGCGGCAGCGGGTTCAGGCCCATGTCGAGGGGCGCGCGCGCCTTGGTGCCGGCGAGGCGGAAGGCGCCCATCGACAGCGCACCGTCGGTCGACTGCGTGGTGGTCGCCCAGAGGGCACCGGGCACGCCGAGCACGTCGCTGGCCTCGTCCTTGTAGCGCGGGTTCGCGGCGACGACGTCCATCGCCGCCTGGGTCTCGAACGCGGCGGTCATCGTGGTGAACGGCAGCTCGCCCGGGGTCGGGCAGTTCAGCAGCATCGGCTCGGCCGCCGGGCCGCCGCCCGTGGTGTCGGCCGTGGTGTCGGCCGCGGTATCGGTCGCACCGCTGCTGCCGCCCTCGGTGGGATCCCCGGCGGTGGTCTCCGCGTCGGTCTGCGACGCGAGCCCGGCCCCGGACTCCGCGGCGCGGCAGCCGGCAACCATGGCGATCGAGGCGATGAGGAGGCGTAGGTCGTGCTTCATGGGGCTCCGGTTCAGGTCTGGTTCGGCTCGGGTCAGATCCACGCGACCTGGAAGAACGCCAGGAACGCGTCGCCGATGAGCGGCGCGCCGTTGGTGTCGACGCGCGGACCCTCGACGAGATCGGTCAGCTGGTAGCTCAGCATCAGCTTGGCGTGGTGGCCGTAGAGGTAGGTCACCAGGCCGGGCTCGTAGATGCGCCGCGCGGTGTTGTCGACGACGTACTCGGCGCCCTCGGTGCCATCGCGGCTCGTGTTCACGTCGGACTGCTGGAACCGGAACACGAGCTCGAAGCGCGGCAACGCGATCGGGATCGGGAGCAGGTAGCCGACCTGGGCGGCTGTCGCGTAGCGGCGCAACGCGGGCGACTCGGGGCCGTTGGCCCCGCGGAATCCACGGAGGTACTCGACCCGCGCCGAGAGCCCGCGGTACTTGAGCCGCAGATCGCCGCCGGTGCGGGTCTCGGCGGCGCCGACGTCGTCGAGCCCGAGGCCGTTCCCCAGCGCCTTCGCGTGGCCCGCGTACGCCCCGAACACGAAGCCGAAGTCCGAGTGCTCGAGATCGGGGTCGTCGAGATCCACCGGCGCGAGGCCGCCGACCTCGACGCGCCCGGTGTAGAGGAACTTCTCGTCGAGGTTGCGTCGCTGACGAAAGCCACCCTCGCCGTTGGCCATCATGAACGCCGCCGACAGGTGGACCTTGTCGGCGATCCGCCCGGTGCTGCTGATGCTGGCCCCTTGATCGCGACCGAACGCGATCCGCCGCGTGTCCGGAGAGAACGGGAACTGCAAGCCCCACTGGTACTGCAGCAGCGACAACGACGACGGCTGCTTGAGCTG